>Ga0155553_117_pt1 | contig 24794 bp, 18 predicted proteins | sample RifCSPhighO2_12_FD_107210 | JGI IMG/M metagenome (GOLD analysis project Ga0155553, IMG submission 107210) | Gammaproteobacteria bacterium RIFCSPHIGHO2_12_FULL_38_11
TGCTTATTGCATTTCGAACATTTTCGAATGAAAAACATTTAAAGATCACGTCATATTGGGCGATCAGTTGTACGACTTATTTCGTACCTGTTCCCTAGGATGCACAAAAAACATACGCGCCTTCTAAGCGCGTTTTTGTGATATATGGGGTGGACGATGGGACTCGAACCCACGACGACCTGAGTCACAGTCAGGGGCTCTACCAACTGAGCTACGCCCACCATAATTTTGTTCGGGTATAAATTAATAAATGCGCCCGACAGGATTCGAACCTGTTACCCCCGGCTTAGAAGGCCGGTGCTCTATCCGAATGAGCTACGGGCACAATTCGAATTCTCAAACATTTTCGGGGTAGAGGGATTCGAACTCTCGACATTCTGCTCCCAAAGCAGACGCGCTACCAGGCTGCGCTATACCCCGAAGAAAGTGAATGATACTGTGATCCCTAGATTACGTCAAATAATTTTACTGGTTAATTCACGCTACCCGCAATAGAATTAACACTCACCCTCAACAACGGAATTATCATTCAGCATGGAAAAATTACAAATAACAATTGAAAACGCATTTGAAAATCGCGATCAAATATCCCCTAAAAACACAACCCCCTCAATTCAAAAAGCCATCGACAAAACCATTCATTTATTAGACTCTGGAAAGATTCGCGTAGCAGAAAAAATAAATGGCGCTTGGATCACGCATGAATGGATTAAGAAGGCTGTGTTGTTATTTTTTAGAACGCATGAAAATAAAATAATAGATGGCCAATTCTTTGATAAAGTCCCACTGAAATTTCAGGGTTTAACCCAACAACAATTTCAAGATAACGGCGTTCGTGTTGTTCCCTCAGCTATTGCTCGCAAAGGTGCCTACATTGCACCCAATACTATTTTAATGCCAAGCTACGTGAATATCGGCGCATATATCGATTCTGGCACTTTAATCGACACATGGGCGACTGTTGGGTCCTGTGCGCAAATCGGCAAAAACGTGCATATTTCTGGCGGCGTGGGAATTGGTGGTGTGCTTGAACCCCTACAAGCCTCACCCACGATTATTGAAGACAGTTGCTTTATCGGCGCCCGATCCGAAATTGTTGAGGGCGTCATCATTGAAAAAGGCGCTGTAATTTCAATGGGTGTTTTTATCGGACAAAGCACGCCTATTTATAATCGCATCACAGATAAAATCACTTATGGTAAAGTACCCGCTTATTCTGTGGTAATTCCAGGATCATTGCCTGCTACCAATGGAAAATATGCAAGATATTGCGCGTTGATTGTAAAACAAGTTGATGAAAAAACAAGATCTAAAACATCAATAAACGAATTATTAAGAGAATAATAATGACAAATACACTTGATTTAGCAAAACAATTAATTAATATTAAATCTATCACACCCTCAGACCTCGGTTGTCAAAAAATATTAATTGATCGATTAAAAAAAATTGGATTTACAGTAACAGAATTAAATTCCAATGGCGTCAGTAATTTTTTAGCCCTTCGCGGAACAGGCGAAACAGTATTCGCTTTTTCAGGACACACCGATGTGGTGCCTTCAGGTGATGAAACAGAATGGCGTTCCCCCCCTTTTACTGCAACGGTGGGTGATGGAAAATTATTTGGTCGTGGTGCTGCTGACATGAAAACAGCATTAGCAGCCATGGTTGTTGCTACCGAACGATTTATAGAAAAAAACCCAAATCACCCTGGAAAAATAGGGTTTTTAATCACGAGCGATGAAGAAGGCGATGCAACAGATGGCACCGTTAAAATTATTGAATACTGTGAAAAAAATAATATTAAAATAAATTATTGTTTAGTGGGTGAGGCCAGTAGCAATAAACGATTGGGGGATGTCATTAAAGTTGGACGTCGCGGATCACTGCATGGTGAGCTAACCGTTTATGGAAAACAAGGGCACATTGCCTACCCTCACTTAGCCATTAATCCCATTCACCGCAGCTTTCAAGCCCTGGACTTTTTAACCACTGTTGAATGGGATAAGGGAAATGCATTGTTTTCCCCTACTACATTTCAAATTTATAATATTCATGCTGATACAGGCGCAACCAATATTATTCCTGGCTCATTGAGTGCAAGATTTAATTTTCGATATTCCCCTGAAAGTACCGCAGAAACATTACAGCACCGCGTTGAAAAAACATTAGATGATCATCAACTACAATATAAAATTAACTGGAATCATTCGAGCAATCCGTTTTACAGTCAATCAGGTGTGTTAACAAATGCCTGTATTGATACAATTAAAAACATATGTGGAATTACACCAGAACGCAACACAAGCGGTGGCACATCTGACGGACGATTTATTGCGCCAACAGGTACTGAAGTTGTTGAATTGGGTCTTCGCAATGAGAGTATTCATCACATCAATGAAAATACGGATTTGGCTGATTTGGACATGCTAACAAATTTATATGAAACCATTCTGGATCGTATTTTTTAAACCCACTCCCCATAAAACGCTACGAGTAATTGAGTTGCTTTCAACTGTGAGCTAGTTTACCCTTTACGGGCTTTATTCTTAGGAGAGATGTCCGAGTGGCTTAAGGAGCACGCCTGGAAAGTGTGTGTACGCCTTAAAACGTACCGAGGGTTCGAATCCCTCTCTCTCCGTACTTACCCAAGCTCACTAAAGTTAGTCAAGTCTTTTTGAAGTTGTAATATCACTTATGAGAATTTTCATTCCATATGCTACGAACTTCATTCAATAGTGCATTTAACTCTATTTCACCCTCTGACAAAGAAGACGGTTGATGAACTGCAGGCAAAGTCTCTTGCTGTGAAGCAGTACTTCCTTGAAAAAAACTCGCGACATTCATAACTCTGGAAGAAGGTAATTGTTGTTCGTGCGTCACCGCATTGATTACTCCAGTACGCAAGTATGTTTCAAATGAATTACACCATTTTTCAGGTGCAGCAAACACGGGGAAATTCATTGTTGCATTTGCTGGTACAATAATGCGTTTTATAAAAGCATCTAACTTTTTAATATGATATCGCGTCGATACTGCTGGAAAAGTAATCGCATTACAGTGTTCGTTTACTTTTTCACAAAATTTCCGTAATTCTTCTTCATCACCATATAATGTGATTTCAACAGTTTGATCAGGAGAAGCGTGAGTTGGCACAATCGTTACAACACCATTAAATTGATTACGCAGCCTCTCCCATGTCGATTCAAGAAAATAGCCTTGATTTTCCGCATTCATGAGTTGTTGGGCAGCAAACTCATGAACCATTTGTTTAGCGTGTTGTTTTTTATTTTTCAAAAAGTCTTTCACAATCTCATCGTATTGATCACTATATACGAATGATAAAAGGTGCGTCATTTCTTCTTTCGTTAAACAAAACGTTGCTGTATGTGTACAAATACCTCGATATAAATGACAGTCTTTTACGATAGGCTGGCTGTTTATTGAAATAACATTACGTGCAATTATGTCAAGTTGTCTCAAAAAGCAATGTAATTTTTCTAATACCATTTGACGGGTTATATTACCGGTTTGCTGTTGATTTTCAAAAAACATTACCGTCACAGCACGTATGCGATAAGTTCTGGTGAGCTTGGTCTCTGCATCCATTTTATGATGAAGTAATACTGGTGCATCATACAACGTCGTATTGAATCCATATTGCCATGCTAACTTAATAATTTCATTTTTATTCTGCTGTAACGCTTCTAGTACAGGCAAACTATAAGTACGCGTTGCACGACAAAATAAGCGTGTTGGAGGCGGAGATGGTAGCGGTAGTCTTGATGGAAATAACTGCGCTACAACTTCAGGTGGCATTCTCATTGCTATTCTTTCTGCATTAACAAAACACTGCGCAGAAACCGCATCTTGCAGTGCATATTGACCTTTATTATCAGTTGACATCACAAGCGGCAATACACGCCGCTCCCAACATTGTGCCTTGCAATTAAAATTACCACCAAAAATAAATGTTCGTGGTGTTTCAAGATAACTCAATATGCACTCTACTGTGTCAATAGCTCCAAGAGTAGCAGCAGCTAAGTGTAATGCTGTTTTACCATCATTGGATCGTTTAATTGCAGGATCAATACCATCTTGCAGTAATAGCAAGCACACATCACGGTGCTTCTTCTCAGCAGCTATATGTAATGCCGTGTTACCATTAGGATGACGCAATGTATTAATATCGATACCCTCTTCTTTCAAATATTGCAATGCCCTCACTACCTCATCACGGTAGCCTTTTGACGCGCCTACAAGCAGGTGATGGGCGACAGAACCAGGGTACAATATAACTTTTGCGAATAACCCTTGAGCAGCCTTGTCACGTAATAGATTGCGCATCAAATCAATTTCTTCTGGAGAAAAAGCCATATGTGCAGGATCATCGGATGTATTTTTGCGTAATGCTTCTGGTTTTATCATACAAACTTTTCTGCTTAAGCTTATTTCTACAAAAGAGGAATCACTCACTGGCGCTGGTATCAGTGTTTTCAACACTGCAACATCAGCTTGTGTAAAATATTGTAACGGATAAATTGGTAACGATTCTGTGAGGGCAGAACGACGTAATACCTTGCTAACGGGTTTCAATGAACGTTCCAACGCAGCTAAGGTGGTGGATTTTTTTGGCTGCGACAACGGCGCCGCTAGAGGATTAAAAATAGCTCGCTGTGCTAGCTGTGAACCAAGTATCACCTCATTCACGATACGTGACTGTTGAGATTGAGATACGGCCTCTGAAGAAGAATCATCTGGTCTCATGACATAACACCCCACTATCAAAAATAAAAAGCGACAATCCTTGCAGATTACGATCCAATATAATTACGGTCAAGTAGTTATTCGATATTAGGTATAATTAATGATCTCTTAATTATTTTTAACTATTCGCTTTTCACCCCCATTTTCTCCAAAATTCCTGCCAATACGTCATAATTTTGATATTTTAATTTAATCCACCCCGAGCGATTCACATTGTTTTCCAAAATCACTTCTGCATTAAAATGATCCGACGTCCTTTTTTCCAAACGCCGAATATTCACATCCTTATTTTCAGTTTGCATTGGTTGATTTTTTTGTTGTTGGATACTATTTTCCAAATAACGCACCGACCATCCATCGGCAATGGCTTTAGTCGCAAAATTAAATTGCAACTCAGGCGCTAACCCCGCTAAAATTTTTCCATGTCCTTCGGTTAGGGCTTTATCCATTAGTAATTGTTGAACACGTGCATCAAGATGCAACAACCGCAAGGTATTGGTAATTTTTGTACGAGACTGCCCTAACGCCTTCCCAATCGCTTCATGCGTATAATGAAATTCATCCATCAGTCGCGCTAAAGCCATCGCTTCTTCAATCGGATTTAAATTTTCGCGTTGAATATTTTCAATCAAAGTCACTTCTGCTGCTTGCGCATCAGTATAAACACGAATGACACAAGGGACATCTTTTAAACCGGCCAATTGCGATGCACGCCACCGTCGCTCGCCCGCAATAATTTCATAACGGTTCGGCGTGATTTCACGCACGATAATTGGCTCGATCACACCTTGCGAACGAATTGAGGCTGCCAATTCTTGCAATGCAGCTTCATTAAAAACACGGCGTGGTTGATAGCGACCACGGGACAGACATTCGACAGGCAGGTTTTTGAGTAGGCTTATCATGATCAATTCCATAATGGCTATAAAATGAAGATCAAAAAAATAACACCGCTCATTTTGCATCAAAACCGAAATAATTTCACCAGGTAAAAAAAGAACAAGGTGACAATTTAACGAAAGAACCAGTGATGTAAGCGCATGTCGACACACTACACACAAGTTTATCCACAAGCTCTGTGCATGAAGTCAATTTTGCAACAACTTCTTATGCACACACACTGTGGATAACTCTGTGGGTAGCGTGTCGAAACATCAGCTAAATTACTGTAGTTTCGAAACTGTTGTTAAATTGTGTACTTTTTAGACATGCATTAACAGATTTAAAATCAATGAGTTACAGTATTTTTAATTTTGCTCGCATTTTAATCGAAGAAAAATCTTTGACCAGTTAATAATAATATTCACCTGTGGGAAACCTTGCTTTTGAGTGATAAACTTAAGCTGAATTTTTGCCATGGATGCCCAATGCAAACCACTTTATTTAAAAAGCTTAACGCCAATACTGTGGTCCTCACCGCAAACAGTCGCCTCACACGTTATTTACAGTCAACTTTTGATAACTATCAACGCAGTCAAAGCAAAGCGGTTTGGGAAACACCCCACGTTTTGCCATTGACAAGCTGGCTCGAACACCAATTTCACCAAAGCAATAATGCCGGCACACTATTACTTTCAGATTTCCAGGCACAATGCGTTTGGGAAGATATTATTCAGAAATCCAAACTAACCCCCGATTTAATGCAACCCACCCTAATGACCAAGCTCGTCAAGCAGGCATTCGAGACATTGATCAACTTCGAAGTGCCGCTTCACACACTTACCCCCTTTAACGAACAAAATGAAGTGAAGTGTCTCATTGAATGGATCACACAATTTCAAAAAGTGTGTCAGAAGAAAAACTGGGTTTCAGAGAGTGAACTACCGCAAGTTTTAACCCCACTTTTAATAAATCAAAGAATAAAATTACCCAATAAAATTATCTTAATTGGATTCGACGAAGTAAACCCAAATATAAAATCGTTATTATCTGAATTAGGAAAAAAAGTCATCGTCGAAACAGAAGTGCTTGCGGCACCCACCCCAGAAACAAAACAAATTATTTTAGACAATCCTGACACTGAATTAGAAACAATGGCAAAATGGGCAAAGGCCTTATGGGATATAAATCCACAAATGCAAATTGGTTGTGTGATTCCCGAGCTTGCCAATATCCGTAGCAAAGTGCAACGCGTATTCACGGAAATATTTTGCATCGAACACATTTTACCAGGGACACCTCTCAATCATGCGCCCTTTAATATTTCAGCAGGCACCGCCCTAGCGCAACAGCCAATGATACAAGCCGCATTAACATTGCTCAATTGGTGTCACACACCTCTACCCATCCAACATCTTTCACATTTACTGCAATCACCTTATTTATGCAGCAATGAAGCTGAAAAAAACCATGGCGCACAAATGGATGTGCTGTTGCGTGATCGACATTATTTATACGTAAATATAAGCGACTTATACTCTGTTTTGCCAAGTATGCTCGTTCCACGTTGGCGCGCCTTTATTTCACACTTTTATGAAAATAAATTCAGCGAATTATCTCCTTCTGAATGGGCAAGCCATTTTATTGATTTATTAAAATCAATTCAGTGGCCATCTACGCGTACACAAAACAGCACAGAATTTCAGGTATTAGAACGTTTTAAAAAAACTTTATTTGAGTTTTCACAGCTTGATCTTCTATTTTCAAAAATCAATTTTCGACGTGCCTTGCACCTATTAAATACGTTAACCCAACAAACGATTTTTCAAGCGAAAAGTCACCATGAACCCATTCAAATAATGGGTGCACTAGAAGCGGGCGGGATTTTATTTGATCATTTGTGGGTAATGGGATTACACGACGGTATTTGGCCAGCAGCTACAAAGCCGCATCCCTTAATTCCCTATGCGATACAACAACAATTTAATTTGCCGCATGCCACCGCAAAGCGCGAACATCAATTTTGTGAGCACATGACAAAACGATTAGCCAATGCAGCAGAAACTGTTATTTTTAGTTCGCCCGCTAAACAAGGTGATCAAGTTTTTTCACCTTCGCAATTCATTAAACACATTTCCATGCTAAATAAAAACAAATTATTAGTGTCGAAACAAATTAATTATGCTGAAACTATTTTTAATGCTAAAAGCATTGAAACACTGGATGATAATCAAGCATCTGCAATGACACAATTTTCAAGCATACAAGGCGGCAGCACGATTTTAAAATTACAAGCGCTTTGCCCTTTTCGCGCATTCACCACCATTCGATTAAAAGCAAAAGCTTTAAATAATCCAGTGATCGGCATCCCCGCTGTTACAAAGGGCATTATCATTCACCAAATTTTATTTGAGATTTGGGGGGAATTAAAAGATCAAAAAGCCTTGCTGACATTAACAGATGAATCTCTTGATGCCTTAATTGAAAAATATACTGATAAAGCATTGACGCAAAACCCTAATCAAGCATATCAAGATTATTTTTACAAGGTTGAAAAAAAACGTTTGAATACATTAATCAGAGATTGGTTATTGTTTGAAAAAACACGTCCCTACTTTCGGGTCATTGAACGGGAAGCTACCTGTAATATGTCGATTCATCAATTGCCACTACAAATTCGCCTTGATCGTGTTGATCAATTAAGCGATGGTTCATTATTTTTAATTGATTACAAAACGGGGCCAAATTCCATTGCAGGTTGGTTTCAAGAACGTTTGTCTGATCCACAATTGCCAATTTATGCAGCATTTCAAGATAAAGCAGAAAATAAATATGCAGGAATCGCTTTTGCTGAAATTCGAAGTGCTGATATGAAATATAAAGGTGTTATTCACGAAAATCACCTGCATGCCGCAGATAAATTTTCAAGCTTAATGCCCGTTCATAAAATTAAAAATGACGCTGATATTTTTTCTTGGGAAAATTTAATGCAAACCTGGAAAAAATCGTTGGAAAAATTATCTGATGATTTCTGCCGTGGTATTGCAACGGTTGATCCCCTAAAAAAAGAAGTGTGTTTGACATGCGACATGAAACCGATTTGTCGGTATAAATAACACGCCCGGAAGGGTGCGTGTGATCCTTGCAACCATAATAGTGATATAGAAATGACCAACACAATCCAAGATGCCCACATCCGTCAACGCGCACTTGATCCAACACAATCCTTTATTGTGCAAGCACCAGCAGGTTCTGGAAAAACTGAAATTTTAACGCAACGGTATTTGGTTTTATTATCCCATGTGCAAAAAGCGCCTGAAGAAATTATTGCCATTACATTCACTCGCAAGTCTGCAGCGGAAATGCGCGCTCGCATCTTACACGCGCTTGAATTTGGAAAAGAGCCGGAACCTGAGAAAAATAATTATCGACACATCACTTGGCAACTTGCTAATAATGTATTAAAAAAAGACCATTCACTGAATTGGAATTTAGTTCAAAACCCCAATCGGTTACGCATTTTAACAATCGATGCACTTTCAACTTTTTTATGCCGACAAACGCCCATGCTGACCCATTTCGGCGGTTCCCCCTCCGTATGTGAAAATGCAACAGCATTATACGAATTAGCCGTCACCCGTTTATTAATTTATATTACGGAAAATAAGGAATGGCAACCCTATTTAGATTATTTACTATTGCATTTAGATAATAACGTTAATAATTTAGAGAAATTATTTTCTGATTTATTAAACCACCGCGACCAGTGGTTACCCTCAATTATATATTGCTACACACATCATGCTGCATTACGCGACACCCTAGAAAATAATTTAAAGCGTATTCGAGAAGAAAAAATTAAAATTGCAGCCAAAACACTTCCGCAACACGCAAAACAAATAATTATCTTATTGGCACGTCATGCAGGTGCCCATTTTGAAAAAAACAATCCTGAGCACCCCATTGCTGCTTGTGCGCAATTGACTGCAGAAGAAAACCAAGCTTTTTCATGTTGGCTTGGTCTTGCCAATTTATTGCTAACCCAAACCGGTGAATGGCGAAAAACAATTGATATTCGCAGTGGATTTGGACCCAAAGATCCCAACAAAACACTTATCCTCGCCCTATTAACTGAACTGCAAGATCATCCTGATTTTAAAGCCAGCCTAAATGCTATTTTAATTGCTCCACCTGCCCATTATTCTGAATCACAATGGGAAGCCATAACAGCTTTAACCCAATTATTACCTTTATTAAGCGCACAATTGAATTTGGTTTTTCAGGAAAAAGGCCAAGTTGATTTTGTCGAATTAAATGCGGCGGCATTAAAAGCATTGGGAAGCGATGAAGCACCTACCGATTTAGCACTTTATTTAGATTATCAAATTCGGCATTTACTCATTGATGAATTTCAAGATACCTCTGTTACGCATTTGCATTTACTTGAAAAAATTACTGCAGGCTGGGAATGCAACGATGGACGCACTTTATTTTTGGTCGGTGATCCCATGCAATCTATTTATCGTTTTCGCAATGCAGAAGTAGGCTTGTTTTTACGCGCACAACAACAAGGGATTGGCAATATTTTTTTAGAACCCTTAACACTCACCATGAATTTTCGTTCACAAGCAAATTTGGTTAACTGGTTCAATGATACATTTTCAGTTGTTTTTCCAGTCATATCAGACATAGCAACAGGTAGCGTTCCTTACACAAAAGCAATTGCAGCTAAAAGTGCCGATGATGCCGCCGTCAACTTCTACCCGATTGTTTCCAACGACAATCAAATTGAAGCGCGATTATTAATTGAAAAAATTACCATGTGTCGCGAAAAAAATCTAACTGAATCAATAGCAATTTTAGTTCGTTCACGCACACAATTAATTCCTATTATTCATTTATTGCATGAAAATAAATTGCCTTTTCAAGCCATTGATATTGAACCTTTATCAACCTGTTCTGAAATTCAAGATTTACTCTCGCTAACCCGCGCTCTATTGCATCGTGCTGATCGCATTGCATGGCTTGCTATTTTACGCTCTCCTTTTTGTGGTTTAACATTGCAAGAATTAGAAATCATTTCAGACCAAGCTTCAAAGAAAACAATTTATGAAGCAATTATTAATAGCGATTTAGCTCGCTTATCAAACTTAAAAAATTGCTTACAACACGCGTTTAACACACAATATCAATTCTCTTTGTCGCAGTGGATTGAGGGTGTTTGGCTTGGTTTGGGCGGTCCTGCCTGCTTAAATAGCGCAAACGAATTAAATAATACCCGCTCCTATTTTGATTTATTATCTAAGATGGAAAATGAATCTAATATTATTTCAGTTGAACAATTAACCAAAAATTGTGAAAAACTTTTTGCCAACCCACAAAACACAGAAAAAAATGCTATTCAGATATTAACCATTCATAAATCCAAAGGATTAGAGTTCGATCACATTTTCATTCCTGGATTACAACGTCAAACGCCACCCGACCAACAAAAATTATTTCGCTGGCTCAATCTCCCTAATACATCTGGCGGTAATGATTTAATTTTAGCGCCTCTTAAATCCGTTACACATCAATCCGATGCTGTCTATGATTATTTAAAAGAAGTAGAAAATCAAAAACAGGATTACGAAATCAGCAGATTATTATATGTCGCTGCAACCCGCGCCAAAAAAAGTTTGCATTTATTTTGGCTACTTGACTGTAAAACTGTAGAGACGCGATTTATTGCTGCCCCGGCCAAACAGGGCAGTTTTTTACAAAAACTGTGGCCAATTCTAGAACCGCTGTGCACAGCGCCTTCAAATACCGTAACCAAAACAACTGAAATTACACAGCCTAAAAAATTATTATTATCACGATTATCAGCAGCATGGCAATCTCCATTTAATCCTGCTGCACGCATTGATCAACAGCCCGTTAAAATCGACATTACACTTCGTCAACAGACATCGCGTATTATCGGCACTGTTATTCATGAAATATTACAAAAAATTTCAGAAGACAATAGTCATACGTTTTCAGTCCCCCATTATCAAAGTCGATTATTGTCACTTGGTATTTTACCCAGTGCAATTTCTGAATCAGTTGCAATCATAAAATCAGCCATTGAAAAAACGCTATCAGATCGCCGCGGACAATGGATATTATTAGACAAGCATCAAGCGGCACATTGCGAATATCAATTATCGCAATTAAACGCATTTGAAATACAGCATGTGATTATTGATCGCACTTTTATAGATGAGAATAAAACACGTTGGATCATTGATTATAAGACTACAAAACCAGCTGATAATGAAAATTCCACTGTTTTTTTAGAGAAGCAGAAAAAAGAACACCATGCGCAGCTAGAAAACTATGCGTCGATTATTGCAAAAACGGAAAATTTCCCTATTAAACTGGGGTTGTATTTTCCGTTGTGTGCAGAGTGGATAGAGTGGAATTACAAAATATAATTTAACCCAATTGTCGTATTCAATTCACCATGCGAATTATTATTTTGTATATCGGCAACGTATACGGTATCCAAACGAATCCCAGTGTGTTTAGAAAATTGCATTAAAAAATCAAGGCCGACAGCAGGATCAATTTTGGTATTTTGACTCAGTGGGTAATAACTCGTTGATGAAGATCCATATGTAAACGTGTAATAAAACTCTGACAACATCGCGCCCAATTTAGCGCCCACTTGAAACTGCTCATCCGGATCAAATACAAATAATATATCACCTAATAAACCCGTCATTTTAACGGATGAATTTAATCTCGTTGCCGCAGCACCAGTGGTTTTTGTTTCAGAAAATTGCTGTATATAGGCTACCTGCACGTCAAGATGCTGAGTACATTCTTTTCCAGCTGCCACTTCAAGCGCATTAAATGAATTAGGTAATGCTGTGCTCGGAACAAAAGTGATTGAGTCGTTAGATCCATTGGTCAATTTTTTTGTGTCATCACTTAAAAAGCGGTAGGTATACATATAACCACCGAAAAAATAGAATGAATGACCATTACGCGCAAAGGGGTAATCTTCATCATCTACTTTAAAATTAGGCTGTAACGTGTAGCCACTCAAATCTTCTTTGGTGTAATCATAACCCCCATTTTCAGCATAAACCAACGAAGTTGTTAACGAAAACAAAGCAATTGCTGAACATTGAATCAATCGACGCACGACGCTCTCCTTGAGTGAGATTCCCTAAGTGACACATAGACTTCTTGCATAGCCTTCGTCTTTTGATTTTATACTTCGTTGGAATTTTCGTTCGCTCCTCATGTACTCACTTGTACACTGCGTCGCTCTCTCAAATTCCGCCTCGTCTAAAATCAAAATACTCGGTTATGCAGGAAGTCTATTATACCGGTGGCTAATCAATGTTGCCATAAACTTTTTGCCATCATACAATGCACCTCTTTATCACCTGACACATATTTTCCAATGCGACAATCCAGTGTAAAGCTCGATAACATATAAGCATCAACTGCATCCATATTTTTTTCTTTTTCTAATTTTTTGATCATTGCCATCGCCGCAGTTTTCATCGCTTCTTCTAAATCTGCATTTTTTCCTGTCGTCACAAATTCACTTTGCGTATCTGCCGAAGGCAACAGAAATGCTTTTGCATTTGGATTTTTGGGAAACATGCAATAAACGCCTTGCACACCATTAACGACTTCAGAAATAGGACAGTTCCAGGTGCTCATCATCATTTTTTCTGCGGCTGGTTTTGATACCTTGCGCAAATCCATTATTAATTGCAAAGTTTGACTTCTTGCAATGTTAAAAGCTTTATTTAAGTTTTTATCGTAACCCATCGCAATCCAATCTGTTTTTGTTTCTGCGCGCGGCCAAGTTAAAGCCTTATGTTTAACAAGATTAACGGTAATACTGAATTCTGCAAAGGCCGTTTCAATGGCGGTTAAATCAATCTCGCCATTACCTTGCCCTGCATGTGAATCGCCCGTCCACAATAACGCGCCTTTTTTGAAAACCGGTAAAAACAAAGTGGTTCCTTGCGTTAATTCACGTAGATCCATGTTTCCACCAAAAGGTCCTGGCGGAATAGAATCAAATTTTCCATTTTCTGCGCGCGCTACTGCGATCACGCCAGGGAAAGGCGCTAATGGCACAATAATGCCGGGCGCAAATTGCATCTGCATTTTTTTAATATTCAAATAAAAATATTTTACTACACCGTTTGGAAATTCCTTTGGAAACAAACCCTTTCCAGGAACAATATCATTTGATGCATAAGGTCTTGGAATGATTTTATTAAAATGAATTTTTAAAACATCACCAGGTTCTGCGCCATTAATATAAATTGGACCTGTTAAGGTATGCGGTCCGCGTTCAGGTGCTTCGTCTTTCATTTTAATGATTTGCTGGATAGTCGCACCACCCGGCACAACCATATTGTCCGAAGCCGCCATGGTTTCAATAACAACCGTATCGCCAGAATTTATTGTTAATACTGTCGGATGACTGTTGTCAAAAATACCCCATTGGGTTGTTGCGGGTGTTGCGGGAAGGATATAAGTATGCACTTGTTGTGTGTGTGTTTCCTTTGGCGCCAACATACTGGCTTGATTGGGTGGCGTTGAAAGATAAGGTAAACAAGGTTTCGTCGTGTCTGCAAAAGCTGAATTGATTGCTAAGAAACCAAAACAGGTTGCGGCCATTGTAAGATAGCGTGATTTTGATAGCATTCTCTTCCTTCTTGAAGTGATGATTTCATAGCATACGCTATTCTTACAAAAATAATCCAGCCTCAACACCAAATCGCTTCGATAACGCGTAGATATGATCTAAGGTTAATCTTCGTTTATGATTAACAATTTTAGAAACCAATGATCCAGAACCAATTTCCGGAAAGTCAGCAACCCCTAAATTATGCTGATCCATAATCACCTTCAAAACTGAAGCGCCTACTTCCAAATCACAGATAGCAGCATTAAAAGCGCTAAATGATTTTGATTCATCTTCCCAACGTTCAATACTCACAGATAAAATTTCAATTAAATGGCGATTGTAATCGTAATCATCAATCAACTCGTCCATCAATGATAAAGCATGCTCATAGTCTGTGTCATTTTGAATATGTGAAATAAAGTGCGCTTGATTAAATAAAGCATGTGCTTTCTTTTTTAATACTGCAAAACTCATGTTAATCTCCCGCTGTTCTGTATTTTTTACATAATTTATCATATTCCGAATGGGTCACAATATATTTAACATATAGTCGACTATCACGAAACTCTATAAACGTCAGCAATCTTAAATTATTTCCACCAATGTCTAAAATCCACCACTTCTTTTTATACTTAAAATTACTTAACGAAGGAAATATTTTTCGCATTGTATCAGGTGATTTAAAATTACCTTTTCGTAAAACCAAATACACCTGATGGATTGCCAGTGCATCATTTGGATATCGTTTTGAGGCCTCCAAAAACGGTTTTTTTGATATCACGTGCATATATTTCCCTTATGAAGTTACGATACGTCAAAGTTTCCAAATTGTCAATATATTCCTTATTGTCAACATTGATCTGTGTCGCAACAAGATCATACCCCTCTGAAATAATTCTTCAATACCGTATTTTTGCTGTATAATCAGCATTATTTTCAAAATAGAGGAAACCCATGCCGATTGACATTTCCCACAAGCTGATCATCGCCATTTCATCACGCGCTTTGTTTGATTTAGATGAAAGCAATGCAATTTATGAAAAAGAGGGTGTTGAGAAATATGCACAATATCAAATTGCACATGAAAGCGATATTTTAAAGCCCGGTCCGGCATTTCCCCTCGTGCAAAAATTATTACATTTAAATAAACGGGGAGATTTTGTTGAAATAGTTTTACTATCAAAAAATAGCGCGGATACGGGTTTGCGCATATTTAACAGCATTGCCCATTATCAATTAAATATTACACGTGCTGCTTTTACGAGCGGTGAAAGCACATTTAATTACGCACAAGCTTTTCATTCGCATCTATTTTTATCGACAAATACTAATGACGTTAAGAATGCATTATGTTCTGGTTGTGCCGCTGCGGAAATTTTCTCGTCAACTGTAAAGGAAAACAGCACAAACGAATTACGGATTGCCTTTGATGGCGACGCCGTATTATTTTCAAATGATTCTGAAAAAATATTTCAAAACGAAGGTATTGACGCCTTTACCAAACATGAAGTAACTGGCGCAAAAAATCCATTGCCTGGCGGACCATTTAAAGGTTTTTTAAAAGCACTTCAGCATTTACAGCAGCAATTCCCAGTAGATGAATGCCCTGTCCGCACGGCATTGGTCACTGCGCGTCAAGCCCCCACCCACGAACGTGTGATTCTAACACTTCGCGCATGGGGAATTCGAATCGATGAAGCGCTATTTTTAGGCGGATTATCAAAAGGTGAATTTTTAAAAGCATTTCAGGCGGATATATTTTTTGATGATCAACCAATTCATTGCGAATCGGCTGCGAAGCACGTGACGACAGCACATGTGCCTAATAATCCTAATTAATTTTTAGGTGATTTTCAACAAAACGCTGTTCAACCACCTTCGCCAACGAACCCGCCAATTCCCGTGCCTGTGTCTCATCATCACATTCCACCATCACCCTGACACACGATTCTGTTCCAGAAGCGCGTAATAAAATACGGCCCGAGTCTTTTAATATTGCTTTTGCAGCAGCAACCGCATCTGTGATTTCTTGCATCGTAGAAAATTCATTGGGATTTTTAACAGGAATATTAATTAAAATTTGCGGGCGTTTAAACATAACTTGCTTTAATTCATACAATGATTTTTGCGTTTGCTGCATAATGCGCAATACTTGTAAGGCTGACATAATACCGTCGCCCGTTGTCCCATAATCTAAATTAATAATATGACCCGATCCTTCTCCACCCAAGCGCCATTTATTTTCCTGTAATTTTTCTAGCACGTAACGGTCACCCACTGATACACGTTCAAATTGGATCTGATGTGTTTTAAGCGCTTTTTCAAGCCCTAAATTACTCATTAAGGTGCCCACAACCGCAGGATGTTTTTTAGATTCATGCACAGCGAGAATACATAAAATTTCATCACCATCAACCACTTCACCTTTGTGATCAATCATCATTAAACGATCGCCATCGCCATCAAATGCCAATCCACAATCTGCCTTAGTTGCCCATACGCGTTCACGCAAATTTTCCACTGCAGTCGCACCACAACGATCATTAATATTAATGCCATTTGGCTCTGCGTGAATGACTGTTATTTCAGCACCCAAATCAGAAAATATTTTGGGAGCACAATGATATGTCGCCCCATTGGCACAATCCAAAATAATTTTATAAGCATTTAATGTAACATCTGAAAATAATGTGGTTGCGTGCAAAACATACTGTGAAACGGCATCTAAAATAACATCAACCTTTCCAACTGAAACATCAGACAAGGGTAATTCCATTTTTTCTTCAATCCGTTGTTCCCATTTATCCGATAATTTTAATCCATTTTGTCCGATTAATTTCACCCCATTGTCTTCATATGGATTATGCGAAGCGCTAATAACAACACCCGCTGACGCATTTAATTTTTTTGTAAAATAAGCAATGGCTGGGGTTGGTAGAACATCCAGCAATGAAACGTCAACACCTGTTGATAATAAGCCTGTTTGCAAAGCCAATTGCAATTCTTTACACGAGATTCGCGTATCACATCCGATCACAACATGCGGTTTGACTCTTGATTCTTCTTTTAAAACGACACCCACTGCACGCCCTAGTTTTGTCATCATAATGGAATTAATAACAGAACCACCCACGCGTCCACGCATCCCATCTGTACCAAAATATTTTTTTTGTGTCATAATGCTTCCAGTCGAATACCGAGCATTCTTGCGATACGTAGTGCTTTATCGAGTTGGCAACTGGGCTTACCTTTTTCTAATTCACGAACAAATCGTTCACCAACACCTGATGCCGCTGCAAGATCCATTTGTGTAATCTTCGATTTTTTACGCATTGCTTTAATCAATTGACCAAAATCGCAGGCAGTCTCTATCATTTCTCCGTCCTGATCGGGATGTTTTTATGATCATACTGTATATCTCATTGAAAAACAACCTGATCGGGATGGTTTTTTAAGCAAAACCATGCGGAATAAGCCTTGACGACCCCCCCCCCCTAGATGCTTAAATGATCCCCAGAAGAGGGATCTATAAATTGACAACATGAAGTTTGCGCTTTATACAATTTAAATTGAGGTGATTTGGAATGAAAAAAACAATCTTGTTAGCAATCATTGCGTATGTTATGACATCAACCGCGCTCGCATTACCCAATACAAAAGTAAAATGTCCGTCAATGTTTAATGTCCAATCAGTGGTTCAAAATATAAAGGCGTATGATACCTACTGGCACGGCGGAAGTTCAGGACCAGTTTATCGCATACATGCTAATGCATACTTACCAAACAGTATTGTTGTATGGATGTACTCACAAGCAAATCCAAAAGATGCACTTCTTGCTATTCGCGTCCCTACGCAAGATGATACAAGTGGTATCTCCTGGTTAAGTAAGCCAATAGCATTAAAGCTTTCGTTTGGCACTGTGTGTCAATATTCTACTGCAGGACTGCTTCAAATGAATGCGGTATTACTTTCTCCAACAGCCTAATTAATAAAAAACCCTCACCTATCGACAATCGGAAACCTTTCCAACAAATACAAGGGAAAATTACGCACCCTTCCATCTTGCTTAAGATTTAATAAATTCGCGCGATTCAGCATATCAGGCTGATGTTTTTGATCATACACCATCAAACTTTTTTTATGCGCAGAGACACCCGCTTTTACTTCCAGTGGTTGCACGATATTTTCAACTTGAAGAATAAAATCTACTTCTGCCGTGTTACCACTCGTCCAATAATGTAATTGTTTGACACCACGGCTTTTTAATAATTGCGCAGCCAGATTTTCAGTTAATGCACCTTTAAATTCCACAAATAATGCATTTTTTTCTAAAATAATTTTGGGATTTAATTCTGACATCGCCCCTAATATGCCAACATCAAGGCAATATAATTTAAATGCGCTGGTATCGCCATAAGCTTTGAGTGGTAATTTGGGTGCTGTAATGGCATATGAAACATAAATTAATCCTGCATCGATCAGCCATTGCATTGCAATTTCATATTCTCGTGCACGCGCACCGGATTTCACGATAGAAAAAACAAATTTTTTATTTTCTTTCGCCAATTGCGCTGGCAAAGAATTCCAAATCGCGGTGATTTTCATTACTTGGTCTGCAGGTGCGTGTTTTGAAAAATCCAATAAATAAGCTTTTATAATTTCTTCATGAACAATCTGCACTTTTTGGAAATCGTGCGTTTGAATATAGGTTTTAACAGCTTCTGGCATACCGCCAATAGTCATATAAATTTTTAATAAATCACATAAATCGTGGTGAATAATCTCACTCAGGGGTTCTATTTTCGCTAATTGCATTAAATGATCATGTAATAATTTTTTATCCAATGCATATAAAAATTCCAAAAATGTCATCGGATATAATTCAAGAAAATTAACTTTTCCAACAGGAAAGCCTTTGTTTTTAGCCATTTTCACACCCAATAATGATCCAGCCGCAACAACATGATACTCAGATGCTTCTTCGCAAAAATATTTTAGGCTGTTTAACGCATTGGGGCATTCTTGAATTTCATCGAAAAATATTAACGTGTGACGGGGTATGATTTTTTCTCCGGATTGTAATTCAAGCTCTGAAATAATTCTATGTGGATCTAGGTCTTTTTCAAAAATACTGGCCGCACGAACACTTTTATCAAAATTGATATAAACCCGATTTTTATATTCTGATGAAGCAAACGCGTTTAGGATATGCGTTTTACCGACCTGCCGCGCACCCTGTAAAATAAGCGGTTTTCGAATTTTGGACTGTTTCCAACTCTGTAACTGATTGAATATATGTCGTTTCACAAATAACTCCTATGGAAAATGTGTTTTTTAACACATAACTAATATGAATTATGTGTTAGTTAACACATTTTTCATATGAATTACGTGGATAATATCACATTTTCAATAGGAATTGGAACATAAAATAACCAACTATTTTTCCACACCAACCAACCGCTGCAAACGAAATAAAATGGTTGATAATTCATTTGATGTGAGCTGCGCCTATACACACCACCCTGTGTGAATTTTATTTTTCGGTCCAGCATTTTGATATCAAAATAAAGCGCTAATTAAGTTTCTGAAAGGGTCTTCATTTCCTCATCTCGCAACTCCCTTCGCAAAACCTTCCCAACCGGCGACAAGGGTAGTTGATCACGAAATTCAATAAAATGCGGGATTTTATAATTTGTAAGGGATTTATGGCAAAATGCAATTAATTCCTCTTTTGTTAAGCTCGGATCTTTTTTAATAACAAACGCTTTTAGCGCCTCACCTGTTTTTTCATTCGGAACGCCAATGACAGCAACCATGAGAACGCCAGGATGCAAGGTCATCACTGCTTCAACTTCATTTGGATACACATTAAATCCAGAAACCAAAACCATATCTTTTTTACGATCGACAATATAAACAAATCCTTTTTCATCCATCGTGGCAATATCACCCGTTTTCAACCAACCATGCTCATCAATAACGTTTTTTGTTTCTGCTTCATTATGCCAATATCCCATCATTATTTGCGGACCACGCGCACAAAGCTCACCCCGTTGATTAAAGGATAAGTCATGATTATTTTCATCGCGAATGACAACGTCCGTTGAGGAAACAGGAACACCAATGGTACCTGTAAATTCTGTCATATTCACAGGACACAAAGTAATAACTGGGCTCGATTCCGTTAACCCATAACCTTGCAAAACCGTTATACCGGTTACTTTTTTCCAACGGTTTGCAACTGCTTTTTGCATTGCCATGCCACCTGCAATTGTTAACTTCAATCGAGAAAAATCAACGGACTTAAATTGTTCGTTATTTAATAATCCATTAAACAAAGTATTTAATCCCACCATGATTGTCATTTTACAATGGCGAATTGCTTTAATAAACCCGGGCATATCCCGGGGATTTGCAATTAACAAACTAGACGCACCCATCGGAAAAATACAAATGCCACACACCGTTAAAGAAAAAATATGATACATCGGCAACGCAGCAATCATCACGCCGTAATATTGCTCTTTCACATCATGAATCCATGTCACACACTGCAAGACATTCGCAATAATATTGCGGTGCGATAACATTGCCCCTTTTGAGCTACCCGTCGTACCACCTGTATATTGCAAAAACGCCATCTCGGTATTTTTAATATCTACATTATGAAATGTTAATTTTTTTCCAAGTGATAAGGCTTTTTTAAAACAATGCGATTGCGGTAGATTGTAGTGAGGCACCTGTTTTTTACAATAACGCACAACAAAATTAAACAAATGACCTTTAAAAAATCCCAATAAATCGCCAATTTGAGTGATAATAATATTTTTTAATTTTATATCGAGTAAGGCTTGCTCTAAATGATCCGCAAAATTTTCCAATACTAAAATGGTTTCCGCACCCGAATCATTTAATTGCTTCGCTACTTCAGGGCCGGTGTATAAAGGATTAATATTGACAACAATCAACCCTGCTTTTAGCGCAGCAAAAATAGCAATCGGATATTGCAAGATATTCGGCATCATAATCGCAAATCGACTGCCCTTTTTTAATTTCAATTTTTGCTGCAAAAATGCGGCAAAATCATCAACTAAAATTTTCATTTGAGAATACGTTATTGAAACACCGAAGCTTGTAAACACAGGACGATTGGAAAAATCGTTTGCGTATTTTTCAAATAACTCAGTAAGTGAAGCAAACGAATCAGGATCAATTGTTGCAGGCACGTCGTGAGTGTATTGGTTGAACCAGGGTTTAATATCCATAATAACTAACATCTGTTGTTTAGGGTTCTGAGTATCAGGCAAACTCTTCTGCTGGAAAATCATCAACATTAATTGCATTCATTTTTGCAGCATAAGCAGCATTGATGAGCTTCGCTTCTTCTGCAGAAATAACATGATGCGCAATGGCAGTTTCAATCCACTCTTCACGCGTTTTGGCCTGTGATGGATATTCACGTCGTGCTGCCGCCAATTTCTTTTCAAGGGGTTCAACGGCAATAATTTGTTTTAAAATGCTCGACAATTGTGCCGCAGGATTATTTGTGTTTGGCGTGAGATAAAGATCTGTTGATAATCTTTCACGAAATGCACTCGGTGCTGTCATTAATTTTGCAACGGCCGCACCTAAGCGATCGCTTGGCAAAGACAAATATCTTCCACACGGAAAAATAACCGTATAACGAAGCAATTTTGCAATAAAGCGATTGGGGAAATTAGATAAAATGCCATCTAATTCTGTTTGCATTTTAAATAATAAATCCTCACAAATCCATTTTATAACAGGCAATTCTGCTTCTGAATATTTTCCTTCTTCATGAAATTTTAAAACACAGGAGCCAATGTATAAATTACTCAGCAAATCACCATAACGTGCTGATAATTTTTCAGCCCGTTTTAATTCTCCACCCATTGTTACCATTGCCATATCGGCCATAAAAGCCAGTGCAGCAGAAAAACGTGTGAATTTTTGATAATAACGTTTTAAAGGACCTTTGGGTGCAGCAGCTAATCGACCATTGGTCAATGCGAGCACACAAGCACGCACTTTATTACTTATCATAAATCCAATATGACCAAAAATCGCTTTATCAAATGCTTTCAATCCTGCTGCGAAATCTGTATTACCCGCCGCCATCATTTCAGCAAGCACATAAGGATGGCAACGCACAGCACCCTGTCCAAAAATAATCATCGAGCGCGTTAAAATATTGGCACCCTCAACTGTAATACTCACAGGGAGTTCGATATAGCCTTGTGCCAAATAATTTTTTGGCCCCATGCAAATGCCTTTTCCGCCATTAATATCCATTGCATCAATAACAGTGCGTCTTGCCATTTCTGTTGTGTGATATTTTGCAATGGCAGAAGCAACCGCAGGTCGTGCACCCTGATCTAATGTAGAAACAGTAAAAATACGTGTTGCTTCCATCGCATAAATATTAGTAGCAATACGCGTTAATGCTTCTTCGACACCGCCAAATTTTCCAATTGGCATATGAAATTGTTGACGAATACGTGCATATGCACCGGTTGCCAATGCTGCAGCACGAGAACCCCCTGTTGTCATTGAAGGTAATGAAATACCGCGACCTGCAGCCAAACATTCCATCAGCATACGCCAACCATGTCCCGCCATTTTCACTCCACCGATAATGGCATCTATCGGCACAATAACATCGTGACCTCGTGTTGGCCCATTTGGAAAAGGGCTGTGTAATGGCACGTGACGACGACCGATTTCAACATTCGGTAAATGCGTAGGAATTAACGCACACGTAATTCCCAACGATTCTTGCTGACCCAACAAATGATCTGGATCATATAATTTAAATGCTAGGCCTAACAATGTTGAAACAGGTGCCAGCGTAATATAACGTTTATTCCAATTCAAACGAATGCATAATTGTTTTTTACCTTCAAACTCGGCTTCACACACAACGCCATTGTCTTCAATTGCGCCCGCATCAGATCCTGCAACGGGACTGGTTAAAGCAAAACAAGGGACATCATCACCTTTTGCTAAGCGCGGTAAATAATAATTTTTTTGTGACTCGGTGCCATAGCGTAATAATAATTCTGCAGGCCCCAATGAATTAGGCACGCTTGTTAAAATAGCCGCAGCACAACTTGCACTGGCTAATTTTGTAATCACTTGTGAATGGGCAAAATGCGAAAATTCTAATCCGCCATACTGTTTCGGAATAATCATTCCTAAGAAACCATTTTTACGCAAAAAATCAAGCAATGCTGTTGGAATATTCATTGAATGATGCATTTCCCACGCATTCACCCTGCTACAAAATTCTTCAACGGGCCCATCCATAAATGCGCGTTCTTCGGCAGATAATTTTGACAGCGGAATTTTTTGCAATTTATTCCAATCGGGCATACCTGCGAATAAGTCTGCTTCCCAGCCAACACTACCCGCATTTAATGCTTCGCGTTCTGTGTCTGATAAACTGGGCATTACTTGTCGATAAAAACTGAAAATAGCACGTGATAATAAATGGCGGCGGAGCGGGCGAATATTGAGTAACGCAAATAAGCCAAAATAAATAATCCAAAAAACGGTGAGTGTAAAATGATGAAAAGAAGAAAAATAGGAGCAGAACAGTAAAAAAACGCCCGTGCCAATTGTCCAAACCAACAATGATGCGCGTTGAAAAGCAAGCGTCATCATGACAGCAAAAAATAAAACAATCCATGCGAGCATTACCATGTAATTTACCCCCTAAAAAAAATTGATCATTCAAAATAGCATATTGTTTGGGAAAGTAATAGTGACTGTGCGTATGAGTGTGATTATCATAAAATAAAATTATTTAAAAATAATAATATTTTTTATTTTAACAAAAAAATTAAATTTTTTTACTGTTACAGTCGCAGCTACAGTCACAGTCTAAAACTAGACCATCATCTCAAATAATGCTAGTTTATCTAAAGTATCCCTACTGACAAGGACAATTATCGTGATACCAAGCTTACTCGTCACCGATCTTTCTCGACTTCAATTTGCTTTTACCGCCCTATTCCACTTTCTTTTTGTGCCACTTACCTTGGGCTTAACCTGGATATTAGTGGCAATGGAAGCCGCCTATTTAAAAACAAGTAAACCCATCTATAAAGACATGACGCGTTTCTGGGGGAAATTATTAGCAATTAACTTTGCTATTGGCGTCATAAGCGGTATCACCATGGAGTTTGAATTCGGATTAAACTGGGCGTATTTTTCTCGCATGATCGGCGGCAGCTTCGGTCCTATTTTAGCAATCGAAGGTATTACCGCATTTATGCTGGAAGCCACAATGTTTGGTTTATTCTTTTTTAGCTGGGACAAACTCAGTCGCAGAGCTCACTTTATTGTCACCTTGTTTATGGCGATCGGCGCTTGTCTTTCTATTGTCAATATCCTAGCCGCAAACAGCTGGATGCAACACCCCATTGAAACCAG
>Ga0155553_149_pt1 | contig 24752 bp, 20 predicted proteins | sample RifCSPhighO2_12_FD_107210 | JGI IMG/M metagenome (GOLD analysis project Ga0155553, IMG submission 107210) | Gammaproteobacteria bacterium RIFCSPHIGHO2_12_FULL_38_11
TGCGCTAACGTGATTCACAGTCACGCTACTCAACTAGAACCGCTTGATTCTGTGCCTATAATATATGGCGTCAATCTCTCAACCGCTTTCCTTAATGTGTCAATATTGGTTGCGTAAGATAATCGAATAAAGCCCGGTGCGCCAAATTCTGTTCCAGGGACAACTGCGACATGTGCTTTTTCTAAAATCAACTCAGACAAGGCAATATCATCTTTTAAGCCTAAGCGCGCAATTGCTTTTTTCACATCAGGAAATACGTAAAACGCACCATCCGCAGGTGGACAAATAACGCCAGGAATGGCTGCTAAGGCTTTTTGAAAATAATCGTGACGCTCCTTGAAAACGTGTTTTAAATTTGCGATAAATTGTTTTTCACCTGTTAATCCAGCGATGGCTGCATACTGTGAAATTGATGTGGGGTTTGATGTACTATGCGATTGAATTTTGGTCATTGCCTTGATAATTGATAATGGGCCTGCCGCATAACCAATACGCCAGCCCGTCATCGCATACGCTTTTGAAACGCCATTACAAATAATTGTGCGATCTGTTAGTTCAGGGCATGCATTTAAAATATTTACGTAAGGATTAATTCCCCACAAAATATGCTCATACATATCGTCAGACGCAATGAGTACATGAGGATGTTTTAATAACACAATGGATAATGCTTTTAATTCATCTAATGTGTAGGCCATGCCTGTAGGATTGGAAGGACTGTTTAAAATTAAAATGCGTGTTTTGGGTGTAATCGCTTTTTCTAATTGTTCAGGGGTAATTTTAAAACGAGACTCGATATTTGCAGAAATAATGACTGAAACACCATCGGCTAATGCAACCATCGCCGGATAAGAAACCCAGTAAGGTGCTGGAATAATCACTTCATCGCCTGGATTAATCACGGCTTGCATTAGGTTATAAAAACTTTGTTTTGCGCCGCACGATACTAAAATTTCATCACGTGTGTACGTTAGGTTATTTTCATTTTGAAATTTTTGAATAATGGCATCTTTTAAGGCAGGAATTCCATCTACCGCAGTATATTTTGTGTAACCCGCATTAATCGCTTTGATTGCGGCGTCTTTAATAGATTGTGGTGTGTCAAAATCGGGTTCACCCACGCTCAAATTGATAATATCAATACCTTGGGCTTTTAATTGAGACGCTTTGCCATTGATTGTAACCGTTGCGGATGGTTTAACGGATTGTGTGCGATTTGAGATTTGCATATTTTGCCCTTATTGATTTTAACCTAGAAACCTGCTGCGGAATCTAGGTTTAAAAGGCGTACTTTAAAGAAGTTGCTCTGTCTTTACAACCAGTGGAGCGCTAAATTATTAACATAGGGGCAGAAACTGTGTGATAATTGCTCCGTTAGAAACAAAGGGAGTGAATATGCCATTTGAACTTTCTGTTAAACCGGCCAAATATGAGTCGGACGTGAAACTTACTTTATCTCATTATGATGCAGTGGGCGTTGTGGTGGATGGTGAGGAAATCTCACCTGAACCCAAAGAAATAATTACTATCGGCTTTATTATGCTGTTTAGAAAATTATATCAAAGCTGTATTAATACAGATGACATTATTAATTTATGCTATTCAAAAATAATCCCATTAATGTTGGCGATGCTTCAGGTAATCTCGAAAATTTACAATGAATTACTAAATAGGGATAACGATTTTTTCCCGGATGAGAAATTGCTTGAAAAAAACATAAGAGATTTCTGCGAATTTTTAGATAACCATAATGATTTTAAAAGTACGCTAAATGAATGGCTGAAACAGCTTAAAAAAAATTCTGATAATACGGAAAATCTCACGGAAAAATTAACGATGGAATTAAATATTGAAAAAACAATTTCTACTCAACTTCTGCAGTTTTTTGAAAAACAGAAAATATTTTTAAACCCGGACCAGCGCACGCACGACGGAATCAGCGTCGCATTAAAAAATAATGAAGATGTAAAAAATTCTGTGAGGACACTTGAATTAGTTGACGCTGTAAATGAATTAAATTTAAGCAATAGAATGGAAGAATTAAAAATATTGAAAAATGAAATAGAAGCGAAACAAAATACTTATAAAAATAGAAAAGCATATACCGGGTTCCCATTTTTTAGATCGAAAAGTAATTCAGCTGAATATAAAGAAAAAGCAACGCATAAAATGATTGATCAAATTGATAGTTATGAAAAGGCATTGAAGGGCGAAGGTGAATTAATATTACACGCAGATTATTGGAACTCAATAAAAACTCAAAATAAAGCTATTTATGATGCAGCAAACCAAGGAACGCTGAAAAATTTATTAGAGAAAGTGAAAAATAACATAGAAGGTAACGCGCAACAGGATAAAGATCTTTTTGATCGCGCATCAGAAGTGTCACAGAGAACGTTTCAATGAATTTTAATTTAGTCACACCTTTTCAACCCAACGGTGATCAGCCTGCCGCAATCGAAAAATTAGTCGATGGGTTAAACGCGGGTTTAATGTACCAAACATTATTAGGGGTAACCGGATCTGGAAAAACATTTACAATTGCCAATGTCATTAATCATGTACAAAGACCCACCTTGGTTTTAGCGCCGAATAAAACATTGGCCGCTCAATTATATGCTGAGTTACGTGAATTTTTTCCGAATAATGCGGTTGAATATTTTGTTTCTTATTACGATTACTATCAACCCGAAGCGTATGTACCTTCAACCGACACTTTCATTGAAAAAGATTCCGCCATTAACGCACACATTGAGCAAATGCGATTGTCTGCAACGAAAGCATTATTAGAGCGCAGTGATGTTATTATTGTTGCTACTGTTTCAGCAATTTACGGTTTAGGGGACCCGAAAGCTTATTTAAGCATGGTCTTGCATGTGAGTGTGGGTGAGCGTATTGATCAACGCGAACTGTTGAAACGATTGGCCCAGATGCAATATTCTCGCAATGAAATTGAATTACACCGTTCATCATATCGCGTGTCGGGTGATGTAATTGATGTTTATCCTGCCGATTCTGAAAAAGAGGCTGTCCGCATACAATTATTTGATGATGAAATCGAGCGAATTGATTTGTTTGATCCACTGACCAATAAAATTACCCGTAAATTGCCACGTATTACGATATTTCCTAAAACACACTATGCAACACCGCGCGCAACCATCATGAAAATGATTGATGAAATCAAATATGAATTGCGTGATCGCTTGGCGTTTTTTGAAACTGAAAATAAATTACTTGAACGTCAACGCTTAGAACAAAGAACTTTATTTGATATCGAAATGATGATTGAATTGGGCTATTGCTCGGGCATTGAAAACTATTCTCGTTACCTCTCAGGCAAAAAAGCAGGGGAGGCACCCCCCACTTTATTTGATTATTTGCCGAGTAATGCCTTATTAGTTATTGATGAATCGCATGTCACGATTCCACAATTGGGTGGTATGTATTTAGGTGACAGAGCGCGAAAAGAAAATTTAGTCAATTATGGATTTCGTTTGCCATCGGCATTGGATAACAGGCCATTACGTTTCGATGAATTTGAAAAAATATCGCCACAAACGATTTTTGTTTCTGCAACCCCCAGTAATTATGAGCTAATGCATGGGACTGATGTTGTTGAATTGGTTGTGCGTCCAACAGGGCTGCTAGATCCTGAAATTGAAATTCGCTCTGCTAAAACACAAGTAGATGACTTATTATCTGAAGTACGTATGAGAGCTGATAAAAAAGAACGTGTATTGGTTACCACCTTAACGAAACGCATGTCTGAAGACTTAACAGAATATTTTGCAGAACATCATGTCAAAGTGCGTTATTTGCATTCTGATATTGATACCGTTGAGCGCGTTGAAATATTACGTGATTTACGTTTAGGTATTTTTGATGTGTTAATCGGCATTAATTTGTTACGAGAAGGCTTGGATTTACCAGAAGTTTCCTTGGTTGCTATTTTAGATGCCGATAAAGAAGGGTTTTTGCGATCTGAAAGATCGCTGGTACAAACCATTGGTCGGGCTGCGCGTAATTTACACGGTAAAGCAATTTTATATGCCGATAAAATAACAAACTCAATGAAACGCGCGATTGATGAAACCGACCGCAGACGGTCAAAACAAGCAGAATATAATATCAAACACAATATTACCCCAGTCGGAATTGCAAAAGCGGTTCATCATATGATTGATGTTGCCCACATGCACATAGAGGAAGCGGTCGATTTACAAGTAATTGCACTAACGCCGAAACAGCTTGAAAGAAAATTAACTGAGTTAGAAAATGAAATGTATCAAGCTGCTAAAAATTTAGAGTTTGAAAAAGCAGGGGCTCTACGAGATCAAATAGCAACGTTAAGGCAACAGTATTATTTAGGGGTGACGAAATAATACCGTGTTTTTAGGAGAATAATGGATGAGATTGATGTAATTTCAAAGACGTTAATATATTGATACTCGGCTCTGCCTTGTTCAGCGAATAAAAATGCAAACCCGGTGCACCACCGGCAATTAATTTTTCACACAATTGCATGACGACTTCCTCAGAAAATTGTTCAAATGACTTTGCATCGTGTTGATAACTTTCAAGGCGATATAATAACCAACGCGGAATTTCAGCGCCACAGGTTTTAGAAAATAAGACTAATTTTTCATAGTTTGTAATAGGCATAATCCCTGGAATAATGGGAATATGAATATCCATTTTTCTACAACTATCTAGAAATTTAAAATAAGCATCGGGATTATAAAAATACTGTGTAATAGCGTTATTTGCCCCCGCATCCACTTTTTCTTTAAAATGAAATAAAGCCCGTTTATGATCAGTTGTTTGTGGATGAAATTCGGGATAGCATGCCACTGACAGCGTAAAATGATTGCCTGTTTCCTGACGAATAAATTGCAGAAGTTCAGCAGCATATTGAAAATGATGTGTAGCCTCTGGTGTGTCTGAAGGCATATCGCCACGTAAGACAACTAATCGCATAATATTATTTTGAATATATTTTTCTAATAACGCTTTAATCATTTCTTTTGTTGCCGCCACACACGAAATATGCGGCGCCGTAGGAACGGATGTGTGTTCTTGTACTTTAAATACTGTATTGGGTGTGTGTGTTTGTGCAGACCCTGCTGCACCAAAAGTAACAGAAAAAAAGTTTGGATTGATGCTAGCAAGTGTTGTTGCTGCTTGCAGCAAATTAGTCATGCCGGTGTCCGTCTTGGGCGGAAAAAATTCAAAACTGATTTCAAGGGTTGTCATAAGTTCATCCTTTTTTACAAACTAAGCAGAAAACCCCCTGATTTCGCATGCGCAAAACCGACCCCCTTTTTTCAAAGAAAGTTGTCGTCCGAATTAATTTATATAAATATTCCTAATCAGTTGATAGAATACCCTTCGATAAAATAAAGAGTCAATCCTTATGCATCAATCAAATTCTTATCAGCGTTTACTTTCTGTCTTACACAAAAAAATTGCGATTATCGATGGCGGTATGGGCACAATGATTCAAACCTATCGCTTAACTGAAAAAGATTTTCGTGGCGTTCAATTTGCAGAACATTGCGTCTTTTTAAAGGGAAACAATGACTTATTATCAGTGACGCAGCCAAAAATTATTCAAGCGATACACACAGCTTATTTGCAAGCCGGAGCAGACATAATTGAGACAAATACATTTGGCGCAACATCCATTGCTTTATCAGATTATAAATTAAGCGAATTAGCTTATGAAATCAATTTTCAAGCGGCAAAATTGGCGCGTGCTGCAGCAGATGAAATAATGCTTCAAACGCCGGATCAACCGCGTTTTGTTGCTGGCGCAATTGGTCCCACAAATCGTACTGCATCGATTTCTCCAGATGTTAATAATCCTGGGGCGCGTAATATTTCATTTGATGAATTGGTTTCTGCTTATACTGAAGCAGTCGATGGCTTGGTAAAAGGTGGTGCAGATATTATTTTAATTGAAACTATTTTTGATACTTTAAATGCAAAGGCCGCAATTTATGCTGTGAAACAATATTTTGATGCGCATGAAATTGAATTACCCATTATGATTTCAGGCACCATCACCGATGCAAGTGGACGAACTTTATCAGGTCAAACTATTGAAGCATTTTGGCATTCTATGGCACATGCAAAACCGATTGCTATTGGAATTAACTGCGCGTTAGGTGCTGAAGATATGCGCCCCTATATTCAAGCATTATCAAAAATTGCTGATACCTATACTAGCGTTTATCCCAATGCAGGGTTACCCAATGAATTGGGTGAGTATGAACAGTCAGCAGAGGAGATGAGTGAATTGGTAAAAGGTTTTGCTGATAATGGTTTTATTAATTTAGCGGGGGGTTGTTGTGGTACAACACCGCAACATATTAAAGCGATTGCTGAAAAAACAAGAAATATAAAACCAAGAAAAATTCCTGAAATTAAGCCTTATTGTCGTTTAAGTGGATTAGAACCCCTAACAATTTACCCGGAAAGTAATTTTGTAAACGTCGGTGAACGAACAAATATAACCGGTTCCGCAAAATTTAAAAAATTAATAGTTGAAAAAAATTATGAAGAAGCCCTTTCAGTGGCGCGCCAACAAGTAGAGCAGGGTGCACAAATCATCGATATTAATATGGATGAAGCGATGCTCGATTCTGCGCAAGAAATGCGTTTATTTTTAAATATGGTTGCCAGCGAGCCCGATATTTGTCGTGTGCCAATTATGGTTGATTCATCGAAATGGTCCGTGATTGAAGCAGGTTTAAAATGTTTACAAGGAAAAGGAATTGTTAATTCAATTAGTTTGAAAGAAGGGGAAGAAGCATTTATCGTAGCAGCTAAAAAAATACTGTATTACGGTGCAGCTGTCGTTGTTATGGCGTTTGATGAAAAAGGCCAAGCTGACACCTGCGCGCGCAAAATTGAAATCTGTCAACGCGCCTACAATATCTTAACTAAAACCATTGGATTTAATGCACAAGATATCATTTTTGATCCCAATATTTTTGCCATTGCAACAGGTATTGAAGAACATAATAATTATGCGGTTGATTTTATTGAAGCTTGTAAAGAAATAAAAAAACTATGTCCTAATGCGCTAATCAGTGGTGGCGTCAGCAATGTCTCATTTTCATTTCGGGGAAATAATCCAGTGCGCGAAGCCATTCACGCTGTTTTTCTTTATCATGCCATTTCATCTGGTTTGGATATGGGTATTGTGAATGCTGGGCAGTTGCCTATTTATCAAGATATTCCTGCTGAGTTATTAGAACGCGTTGAAGATGTGGTTTTAAATCGCAGAATAGATGCAACAGAACGTTTGTTGGAAGTTGCCCAAAATGTGTTGAGCCAAGGAACAACGCAAGTAAAAGATTTAAGCTGGCGAGAAAATTCGGTGAATGAACGATTAAGTTATGCATTAGTTCAAGGCATTACAGACTATATTGAAATTGATACTGAAGAAGCCAGATTGCAAGCCGCTTATCCTTTAGCGGTCATTGAAGGGCCATTAATGGACGGAATGAACCAAGTAGGCGAATTATTTGGTGATGGGAAAATGTTTTTGCCGCAAGTGGTTAAAAGTGCGCGCGTGATGAAAAAAGCCGTGGCCTATTTAATTCCATTTATTGAATTAGAAAAGAAAAATAATCGCATGCGCGAAGAAAAGGATGCCAGAAGCGGCAGTCTCAGAACCCCGAGCGTCAGCGAGGGAAATAGTTCGCGAAGCGGCAGTCTCAGAACCCCGAGCGTCAGCGAGGGAAATAGTTCGCGAAGCGGCGCTAAGGGAAAAATATTAATGGCGACTGTCAAAGGCGATGTGCATGATATTGGGAAAAATATCGTGGGTGTTGTTTTACAGTGTAATAATTATGATGTAATTGATTTGGGGGTGATGGTACCCTGTGAAAAAATATTAGAAGTCGCTAAAAAAGAAAAGGTCGATATTATTGGTTTAAGTGGATTAATTACACCATCGCTTGATGAAATGTGTTATGTCGCTGCTGAAATGCAACGATTGGGCTTTACTATTCCATTATTAATTGGTGGCGCGACCACTTCACGTGTGCACACTGCGGTAAAAATTGCACCGAATTATATACATGATGCTATTTATGTAAAAGATGCAAGCAGGGCGGTTGGCGTCGCTGCAAAATTGTTAAGTGACAGCTCAAAAAAGCTATTTACCGATGAAATCAAAAAAGAATATGCTGAAGTTCGTATTCGTCACCAAGGAAAAAAACATCAAACAGATTTTATTTCAATTGATGAGGCAAGAAAAAATAAAATAGCTTTAAATTGGGATAATTATACACCACCTATTCCAAGGCACCTGGGAATACAAATCTTGCAACACTATGATTTGAATATGCTCGCCCAAGAAATCGATTGGACGCCCTTTTTTCAAACATGGGATTTAGTAGGGCATTTTCCCGAAATGTTAAAAGATAAAATAGTGGGGGTTGAAGCTACAAAGTTATATCACGATGCACGCACGATGTTACAGCATGTGATTGATGAGAAATTATTACAAGCGCATGCGGTATTTGGATTTTTTCCTGTTAACAGTGTTAATGATGATGATATTGAAGTGTATACAGATGACAATAGAGAAGCAGTATTACTAACATTACATCAATTACGCCAACAAAACAGAAAGCCGCCTGGCAGGGCGAATAAATGTTTAGCGGATTTTATTGCGCCTAAATACACGAGAATAAAAGATTATATTGGTGTTTTCGCTGTAACGGCAGGCGTCGGAGTTGATGCTTTAGCTAAAAAACACGAGGCGCAACAAGACGATTACAACAGCATTATGATTAAGGCCCTGGGTGACCGCATGGCTGAAGCATTTGCAGAACATTTGCATCGTAAGGTGCGTCAAACCTACTGGGCTTATGATTCAGCAGAAAATTTAAGCCATGAGGCATTAATTAAAGAAAATTATTTTGGCATCCGACCTGCGCCGGGTTATCCTGCATGTCCTGATCACTTGGAAAAACACGCTTTATTTCAATTATTGAATCCGCAAAAAAATGCAGGCATTACCTTAACAGAAAATTTAGCGATGTGGCCTGCTTCTTCGGTGTGTGGATTTTATTACTCACATCCTGAAAGCGATTATTTTGTGATTGGAAAAATGGGCCGTGATCAATTGGTGGATTACGCAACACGCAAAAATATTCCGTTGGAAATGGCGGAAAAATGGTTGGCGCCACTCTTGGATTAATGACATGTTTTGGGTCATGATTTTGCAGGGGCTGAGCTTTTCGGCGGGTGTAAATGTCCCCCGGTAATCATTTTACAATTGCCCTTCATTACAAAGATCCAATCTGCGCGATCATTATTTGTTTTTGCTTGTGCCGCACAGGCATGTCTTGGTGTGCCACATTCATTCTTCATTTTTTTTGCAATACCATAACATTTTTCTACAGGGCAATTGGATTTTGCAACGGCTTGCGTTGTTAAAGCTGAAGCACCGAGCACTATTGCACTGGCCATCATTACGTTAGCGATTTTCATGACTATCCTCCTATCAAATAATTACTCAAATCATGCTAACATACATTGGGTACATATTTAAAAAGGAAATTTCTATGATACGTAATACAGCCACACTGATTCGCCCCTTTATTCGTGCATTCAACTTTCTATCACCTTTTGGTGATTTACTTGCACGTATTTGGGTTGCTCAGATATTTTTTCTATCTGGCCTGACAAAAATTCAATCTTGGCAATCGACGATGATGCTATTTGAACATGTGTATCACGTTCCTTTGCTGTCGCCCTATTTGGCTGCTGTATTGGGCACAGGCGCAGAATTAATTTTACCTGTTTTCTTGGTTTTAGGTTTGGGAGGTCGTTTTTTAATTTTAATTTTCTTTATTTACAATTTTGTTGCGGCCATTTCTTATCATTTTTTATGGACACCAGAAGGCTCTATGGGGTTGGCACAACACATTAACTGGGCCTTATTGTTAATGCTACTGATGTTTCATGGTTCTGGAAAAATATCTCTGGATTATTTAATTCATACTATTCATGGACATCACTTAAAAGATTCAAAATCAAAAAAGAAAAAATAACGAAGTCATCCCGGCGAAAGCCGGGATTCAATGAAATTATTTAGTTGATGGTTTGAAATGGTCTTTTACATCTTGACCAATGGCATAAGCTTCAATAACCATACCCTTAAAATAATCATAACTCATGTAATAATCCCCTTGATCGCCTGCTTGCGCACTCCATGAATTACGAATGCGCAATAATCCACATTGTTTATCTGATGTAGTGCCATCGGTATAGGTTGCACAAGCATTATCATCATAACCCTCTATGATGATTTCATGTCCTTCGATATTATTACCATCAGCAATATCGCTTGGTATTTGCGCTGTCATCACCCAGGTATCACCGGCAATATTATCATATTGACCCATTGCACCCACGCCGCCTAAACTGCCATCAATCAAGGTACCAAATACAATGCGGTATCCTTGATTAATGGCTGTTTTCACACTTTTCAGTGCAATGGCAGCCTGCGCTGAATCAATCGGTGAAAATGTGCCGTTATTGGGAATAATGGGTGTCCAATCTTTTGGAATAAAACTCATTGAGCTGTTTGCAGAAAAATCGGTTACTGACATTGCTGAGCCATTGTCCTGATCATCCGTTGGATAAATTTTTAGACCACCACAACCAACAGTATGTTGATACTGTTTGTTGATAAAACCATATTGATTAATTTGATTTAATACAAGATAGCCAAATGAACCATCCCAAGCACCTTGATCATCATCCTGAGAAAGCGATCTACTCAGCTGTAAATTACAAAGCTGGCTAATTTGCGCATCGCCTGATAGCGGAAATAGGGCATTAATGGCAGCAGTGGTTGCAAACGTGGCACACGTACCCCATTGACCTTGATCTAAAACCGCCTCACCATTCATACCAATATTTTTTGCTGCTGGAAGTTTTTCTTCACGCAAGTCAGACAATTGAGTAGGGGCGTTTAAAATCGCCTTTAATCGTCCCGATATAGACTGTGCAACATTGGGTGACAAACTAATATTCATTAATCGAATAATTTTTATTTGATTGTTAGCCAAAACAATTCCATGCGGTATAGATCCATCAACACGCAATCCATTTTTTACCAATGCTTGATAGGAATGATCGATCGCCATAACAGATGTTGCAGTAGCGGCTAAAGCAAAAGACAAAGCAAATTTTTTTCTAAACATGAAAACCCCTTTTATTTTTAAACAAAGTTAATGCCTTTCACAACATAAAGAACATGTTTCTAAGCAGCTTTTTGAAAATACGTGCGTTTAAATTTCACTATTTTCATCCAATAAAGAATCAAGGTAAGCAGCTCAAGCAGTGCAAAAGTATCATTAAACGGCGGGATTGAAATCAGAATAGCACTTGTTGCAAAGATGACTTGTGCAAGCCCTATTTTAAACAGTAAATTTGCATCATCATGGGCATTTTTATTATCGGAAAAATTTCTTTTTAACGTAGCAGGAATTTCAAATGGCATTATTACCCACTGAAAAATGAGACCAATAACAGGAATTAAAAAAAACCAAACAAGCCAAATCGGCAGTTTATGTTTATCAGGCGGAATTAATTTCATAACGTTCACTAAGGTTAAACAATAAAAGAAAGTGATAATTATCATCATAACAAAAAAAAAGGGACCGAATTTTCCAGCGTAAATCATATGAACCATCCTTGTTTATTATTTGTTTGTACTAGTCTAATCGAAATTACGCTAGTACGCCATCCAATTAATTGGATGGCGTACTAGGCAACAATTAACTTTTTTAGTAATACAAGATAGCCTTCAACGGGCTGGTTTTTTTGCTTACGCAGCTGGATATTTTCAAAAGATATGACCTCAAAAGAGTGATTAGCAATCACTGAGCTTAAGTATGCTTTGCTGTGCGCGTAACGAATTGAGGTCTGCAAAATAAAGTTTTTTTCATTGGTTTTTTCAACGGTGAATATGAATAAACCGTTTGGAAGCAATGTGTTTGCAGCCAATTTAAATGTTAATTCTAAATCACCAACATAGGTAAATACATCGGCCGCACAAATAAGATCCACTTGAGAGAACAAAGGAAGTGCTTCCGCGATATCGTTCGCAATTAATTTATCGTAAATATTTTTAGAACTGGCAGCAGATAGCATGTTTTCAGATAAATCGATGCCAATGAGTTCACTGGCCAAGGGTTTAAATAAAGCACCGCACAAACCTGTCCCACAACCAAGATCTAAAATTTTCCAGCGCATATCAAATAGTTTTGGATTTTCCATCTGGACACACTGAAACATTTTTTGAGGTGCATCGTACTTCAGCGCTTCTGTTAGATGGTGATCGTAATAGGGTGCGTATTGATCGAACAAATGGGTAACATAATCCTTTGGTGCACAATCAGGTGTTTTTTCTTGCTTTAAAGCAAATAAGATATGCTGTGTTTCTAGATCGTCTGGTTTTAATGTATTGGCTTTTTCATAACAGATAATTGCTTTTTCAATGTTGTTTTTTTTTAAAAAAATATTACCACAATTTAAATGTGTCGCAAGATTGTTTGGTTCAGTTAATAAGGCTTGATCGAAATACATTAATGCTTCATTCAAACGTTCTTTCATCATAAATAAAACGCCCAAATTATAGTTTGTTTCAAAAAAAGGATTAAGTTCTAGCTGGCGGAAATAATACGTCATTGCTTTTTCGTGTTCACCCATCTCTAGCAAGGTGTTGGCCAAATATTGATTTACTTCAGGGTATTTGTGATCAACTATCAACACATTTTCAAATTGGTATTGTGCATTTTCAAAATCACGCAGTTTAAAATAAGCAATACCCAAACGATGATTTATGTCGCAATTTTCAGGTGTTTTTTCAAGTGATTGTAAAAAAAGATCGCGCGCATCTGCGTATTTTCCCTGACGCAAATAAATATCAGCCAATTGATTTAATGCAGGTGATAAATCGGGGTTAATGATAATGGCTTTTTTAAGATGATAAATGGCTTCATTCTCTTTTTCTAAAGCCGTTAATAATATACCAATATTAGTGTGTGCTTCTGCATAATTTTCATTTAATGCTAATGCTTTTTGATAAGCATTCATGGCTTCATCAAATCGTGCTAATTGACGCAGTCTATTACCAAGCGTGTTATAAAAAACAGGTTGGCAAGGATCTGCTGCAATGGCTTTTTCTATTTGTCTTAATTTATCCATCAGAGTTGCTTTCACTGTCATTGGTAAATTATTACAGAAGTGCCGGCATGAGCAGGTTTCAACTGCCAAATTTAGGATTATGAGTGTGATACTGTTTTTCTATTGCCTTACTTAATTGATAAACTGCCATAGCATAAACGATATTGTGATTATAGGTCATTATCACATTAAAGTTTTTATAAATTTCCCAATGCTGCGTGTAATTTTTTTTCACCGGTAATTCAAGTAATTTTGCATTCCTATGCGGTGATTCTGCCTTTGAATAAAGTTGATTTGCAATGGGTTGACCATCTTGCCATCCGTTCTTATGAAAATAATTGGCAATACTCGCAATGGCATCATCATTGTTAAATAAATTAATCGGGGAATTTTGGTGATAAGCAACGCCAAAATGACGATAACTGCTAGGCATAAATTGTGGAATACCTAAAGCACCTGCATATGAGCCTTTTATTTTCAAAACATTTAAATGATTATCGCGCGTTAAAATTAAGTATTGCGCAAGTTCGTTTCGAAAAAATTTTTCACGCGGGGGATAATAAAAAGCTAGGGTATAAAGCGAATTTAAAACAGAATATTTACCTAGGTGTTCGCCATATTCTGTTTCAACGCCAATAATAGCTGTGATAATACTGGCTGGAATACCGTATTTTCGTTGCATACGCATTAAAGCTTGATGATGCGTTTTTAAATACTGTGCACCCAAATTAATACGCTCAGACGTGAGGAAAAAATGGCGATAATATCCCCAAGGTTCTTTTTCAAATGGTTGTGTCATGCACTGAATGATTTTTTTGTTCGGATGTAAGGTTAGAAACAAATGATTTAATTGCGTTTGGTTGAAATGATCTTTTACAACCAATTCACGAATAAATTCTTTTTTTTGCTGTTTCAAATTTCCCAAATTAGCATTTAAACTGTCCGCAAGGGCGAGCGTACTGATTGCACAGGATAAAAAAAGTGTTGTTGATAAAAAATAGCGCATGGTTTTGTCCTTATTTTGTAGATGTTCCTTAACTTGACCATAATCGTTTATGCGTATGTATCGACATGATCATGCCAAAATTAATCATCAATGCTGTCATGGAACTGCCGCCATAGCTAATTAATGGCAATGGTACGCCAACGACTGGTAAAATACCCACGACCATTCCCAAGTTAATAAACGCAGACATAATAAAGGTTAGCGCCAAACTACCGGACAATAAGCGTGTGAAATTATCTTGTGCATTTAAACTGATTATTAAACAACGCAGAAAGATCAGTATAAATATAGCTAAAATTATAAAGCATCCAATAAATCCTAACTCTTCACCACTCACTGCAAAAATAAAATCAGTGGTATGCGCAGGCAAAAAAGAAAGGTGCGATTGCGTTCCGTGCATCCATCCTTTACCAAAAAATCCGCCTGAACCAATGGCAATTTTAGATTGAATAATGTGATAGCCGTTCCCCAAAGGATCGCGTTCCGGGTTTAAAAAAGTGAGGACGCGATTTTTTTGATATGTGTGCATGAAATGCCAAATAAGCGGTGAAAACCCAATTAAAATGCCACCGAGCATGCCAATGAATCGCCAACGAATGCCGGCTAACAACAACACAAAAAATCCTGACAAGGTAACGACAATGGCTGTGCCCAAATCAGGTTCCTTGGCAACTAATAAGGCAGGAAGAAGAATCATCAGGCCAGATAGTAAAATGGCTGGCCATTTTGGAGGCAAAACTTTCTCACTTAAAAACCAGGCAAGGATAATAGGCATCGCAACAGTCATAAATTCTGATGGTTGAAAACGAAACAAGCCAAGCGAAATCCATCTCCGACCCCCCATATTCACTTTTCCGATAATCAACACAGCTATCAGCAAGAGAAAACTAATTGCATATAACCATGGTGCCCAACGTTTATAAAAGTTCGGCGGAATTTGGGCAAAGAAAAACATAAGCGCGAAGGAAAGCGCTATTCGATATCCTTGCTTCACAACAACTTGTTCGCTGGCATTGCTGGCACTATATAATATGAAAAGCCCAATCGCTGCTAAAAAAATAAGGCCAAGTAGTAGCAAAGGGTCTAGGTGTAAATTATCCCATTTGAGCTGGATCAATTTTTGCTTTAGGCGGGCTTCGTAGGAGTTGCTCATATCAAATTCACTTTGCTGAATTGTTTGGTAAATCATACCGTAATCTATTCCAATTTGCTTTAGAAACGCGCATGAATTAGCTGCTTGTAATCTGGAAACGGGTTTATAACTGATTGTCTAATATGACGTGGTCTCGCATCTTCAGTTCCATTGGGTATATAATAATTTTTTGCTAATCCTGATTGATTAATGCCATGCTTAACGACCCCAGTTACCTTGACTTATTACCGCCACGGTATCATACGGTATTGCGTGATACAAAAATAATTATCATGCTCTTACAGCGACTAGATGTTGTTTTGGGTGGCGTTATTGAAAGTCAAATTGCCTATTTTAAGGATAAAAAATACCATTTATTTAATCCGCACGCCATGGAACCATGCTGTGAAATTCGCGCTGTTAACTTATTGCTACACGAAACACATCCGCAAAAAACCCCTATAGAATTTCATCATCAAATTAATTATCTGCGCAGAATGCAGTCAACCATTCACACTAAAATTTCTTATTTTTCGACTCATCCATACAATGATGTGCTAAGTCTGGGTGAATTTCTAAAACAACATGAATTAATATTATTAATGAGTGTGATCGACAAATATATTTTTATTACTTATTTTTTAGCTCAGCAAAAAAGGCATAATCTTCATGCTTGTGAATTAACGAATCATTATCAAGGCATAATTTCAACCGTATCACGTAAAACAATTATCCGCATTGCACGCAATATTAACGATCGTAAAAAATCAGAGGAGGTATTACAAATAGCAAAAAAACAAGCGGAAGCAGCCAATCGCGCAAAAACAGAATTTTTAGAGAACATGCGCCATGACATTAGAACACCCTTGAGCGGCATTATTGGTTTTGCTCGTTTAATACAAAAAGAGGCCGTTAGTCAACGTACAAAAGAATATGCAGATAATTTAGTGTTAGCAACAACCGCGTTGCTTGATTTTCAAAATGAAATTTTAAATGAAATCAAGGTTAGCCTAGGGTCTGAACCTGTTATTCAAGAACCCTTCCATTTGAAAAATTTGGTGGAAAAGGTTTTGAATTTAATAAGGCCAAAGGCCATTGTTAAAAAATTAACATTGTCGTTTTTAGCGGATGAAAATTTACCTGAATTTGTTTGTGGAGATTCAAAACGTTTGTTTCGTATTTTATTGGAGCTGGTTACCAATGCCTTAAAATTTACCGCTGAAGGGCGCATTCAAATTCATTTGCAAGTTGAAAAAATAAATAATGATCAATTGATTTTACGTTGCGACGTTTCGGATACGGGAATTGGAATACCGAAAGATAAAATGGAAGATGTTTTTATGCGTTTTCATCGTTTATCACCTTCATCAGATGGGGTTTATGAAGGAACAGGTTTAGGTTTAACCATTGTCAAAAAGTATGTAAAAGATATGGGCGGGAAAATTACTTTGAAAAGTGGCACAAAAAAAGGGTCGATCTTTATTTGTTATATTCCTTTGTTAATCGCCACTTCAAAATTATCATTACAATTAAGCAATGACGCTGAAGAAAAAATATTATTTGATAACTGTAATATTTTATTGGTGGAAGATCATGCAATGACGGCCACGGTAACACAATTAATGTTATTAGAGTTAGGTTGTCACGTTGATGTTGCTTTTGACGCTAAAACAGCTTTAAAAAAGGTAGGAAGTAATGCTTATAATTTAATTTTTATGGACTTAGGATTGCCTGATTGCAATGGTTTTGAGTTGAGTAAGAAAATGGTTTGTCATCACGTTCCGATTATTGCTTTAACTGCACATAGAGAAGAAGACAATGAACGGTGTCGTAAAACAGCTGAAATAGATTTAATTTTGCAAAAACCATTGTTAAAATCAACTGCAATTAAAATTTTAAATAATTATATTTCGAGCAATCAAATGAAAAAACCACTTATTGATTTGAAGTTGGGGTCAAAAAGAATTAATAAGGATGTAGCAGCGGCACAAAGTATGATTGATTTACTATTAAAAAATATTGATTCTGATTATAAAGATATGGCGGATGCTTGTCAGAAAAGTGATTTTAAAAAACTTTACGATGCCAACCATAAATTACTGGGTGGTTTAGCTTATTGCGGCGCGCCTAGGTTAGAAAATGCTTGTATTGAATTACAGGCAGCAATAAAAAAAGGAGAGGTAAAGCATATTGCGCTTTGCACTCAGGTTGTTTTATCTGAAATCAATTTTTTGAAGAATTGATGTGCCTCAAATACATTCATAGGTGCTGCCGGATGGACTGAATTCCAAAATAAATACCCCGCACAGTTTGATTTTGGAATAACCATCGGATTAGTATAATTTCCACCCTTCATTTGGCACGCTTCTCCTAGATGTGCTTTAAAATATTTATTTTCACTGCTGTTTTTGTACCATTGATAAACAGGTACAACTATTATTTTACTGCGTGAGAAAAAATTAAATATTTTACTGTCGAGTTTTAACCAAAAATTATGACAAATAACAGCAAAATTTCCCACCGCTGCCATGACCGTATGTGCACGAAATCCAGGTGTCAGTTCAGGATTAAATAAATTGAATACATACACTGTGTTAGGGCGTTTTTCTTTTGGTAAGCTGTAATGTAGAATCGAAACATTTTTGAGTATATTGTCTGATGTAAATCCCAGGATGAATTTTAAAAGGGGTAATGGATTCCAATGATGATATAAAGCAATGACAGCAACAATTAAATCATTCCCGCCAGTCCAAAATACATATACCGTATTTTTATCGACACTGACTTTGTTTGCACGAACATCGTTTATAAATAAGGTCATTTGTTTGAATAATCCCGGTACTTCAATGTGTTTATAGTTTTCAGCGCTGGGATTATTTTTATATTTTTTTCTTGCCAGATAAATACTTTGCGCATCACAAAATTTGCTTGGCTGATAATAAGGGTTTACACAATTTTCAGTGCTCATCGCATACCCCCATGCATAGTTAAATGAAAAATGGGCGGGTATTTTTCGCGTATTCAATAAATTGCTTGGTGAAATAACAGATGATTTTATCAAATGTGATATTTCTGCCATATTTAAAAAAAACTGGGGCCAACTAATACTGCGATATTTTCTTGGGTTAGGATTATTTTCAATTGGCGCTTGCTTTTCAAGCATAGCACTGTTTAATGTTGGCCAAGTGAACAAGAAAGCGGGAGACGATGTATCAACAGGATTTGAAAAAGGAACATAGAACTGCGGAACGGCATTGGATAATGTTTTACTTTTACTGTCATCAATCCATATTTTTTGAGATTCAGGAAAATTTCCACCATCGGAAAGGCTATCACCAAAAACAATCATGTTGTTAAATTGAGCAAATGATGAAGCGCAATAAAATAATAAACTTGTCAAGAATAATTTGTTCATGTGACACCCATCCCTGTATTGTCCCTGTATTGATTGGAATTTTGTATAGGGTATCATTTTTTCAAAGAAAAAGTTATGATGTTCGCCATTTTTAAGGAGAAACCCATGTGGTTCAAACAAGCATCACTTTTTCAGTTCACTAAACCATTAAGGTTGAAAGAACAAGAATTATCCAGCGCCTTATCACCTCTTTCGTTTACGCCTTGTTTACCGTCATTGCCATCGAGCATGGGCTGGGTATCACCCATCGATCAAAATGATTCACAACTGGTTTACGGTACAAAAAAATACTGGATGATTTGCTTGCAATTAGAGGAAAAGCTTTTGCCAGCCGCTGTCATTCGTCAAGCGCTTGATGAAAAAATTGAGGAAATTGAGAAAAAAGAATCCCGTGCTGTCCGAGGCAAAGAAAAACAAAACCTAAAGGACGAGATAACACAAACCTTGTTACCTAAAGCATTTACGCAAAAAACGCGTATCCATGCAATGATTGATTTAGACAGACAATATTTAATTATTAACTCCAATAATGCCAAAAAAGTAGAACGTTTCGTCGCTTTTTTAAAACGTGCGATTGCACCGATAGATTTAAAATCACCTGATATTAAAAAGCCCACGAAAGTAATGACCGAATGGGTAAAAGAAAACGCACCCGATGGTTTCACAATCGGTCAATCGTGTGTTATGCAGGATCCACAACAAGAACGTCGCGTGATTCGCTGTCAACATCAGGATTTATTGGCCAGCGCCATTCAATCCCTAATGAAGGACGGTTGTGATATTTCACAATTAAGCTTAAGTTGGAAAGACCAACTGCAATTTATTTTAACACCGGATTTTTCGATAAAAAGTATCCAATTTCAAAATGCGGTTATCGAATTGTCAAAGGCAGATTATACCGAAACACCGCAGCAACGTTTCGACGCCGATTTTGTAATTATGACGGAAATTTTAACGCAATTGATGGATGATTTACTAGAGGCTTTCTCAAGATAAATTTCATTAAGAAAAATTTTCTATTCCGCTAGTCTGAACTGATACAGACACTGAACACTACACATAAATCAAAAAGATTTTTAGGATATGCTACCATCACGCACCCATTTCATCCGAAATGTGGGAAACAATTCAAAATTCTTTTCACCAGAGAAAAACAGGATAGGGATACTTTTTGTCTAACCGAAGATGGATCGGAAACAATTACGGTTTTAAGGGATTGGACGGATAGAGCCGACGACACCGATTTATTAGATAAACCTATTTTATCTTTAAAGAATTTATTGGCGCTATCGAAATTGTTAAGTGAGATAAACACATATTCTTGCAATACACACGGTAGGTATTACAGAAAGCCAAGCCGCAAACACGTATGCAGCAGGCCTTTGTACACCCAGCCAATTGAATCAAAATAACGCGGTGACTTGGTATTTGCCCTCTGTTGGTTCAGGCGCAAGCGCAAATCCCGCCACGATAGCAAGTAATGGGGATGAGCTGGGATTGGTGTTGTATTACGGTGTGAATAACAGTAATACAGATGATACCGCGGGCTACTGGAGTTCTACGGAGTCCAGTAGTTCTCATGCTTGGTTCGAGTCCTTCAACACTGGCAGTGAGGACCGGCTCACGGCCAGTAAGGTCAACAGCGCCGCTTCGGTGCGTTGTTCCCGGGCTTTAACCTATTGACGGCTTGAACGCAATTGACACATCTTAGGATCCATGGGAATGATATGCTGCACATTTATCTCCTGTTTTAAGATGTCAATTTCAACTGTCTTCACAAGGAGCTTAGCCAAGCTCCTTTTTTCTTCAAAAGTGCATAAGTCCAAATTTTTATTTATCCAACGCGCCGTAAAACACCGTCCTTCAGGGCGGTGATGTAAGGCGCAGATTTTAATATTTTAATGTTGTGGCGATTTTTGATTTTCAATATATTTTCGAACGATATCGATCGGCGCGCCACCACAGCTGCCAGCAAAATAACTGGGTGACCACAGTACCCCTTTCCAATAATATTTTTCGATATGTTGTTTGAATTGTTTTCTCAAAGAACGAGATGATACGCCTTTGAGGGAATTGACTAATTTGGAAATTGCTACTTTTGGTGGGTAATTTACCAATAAATGCACATGATCATGCTCACCATCAAATTCAATTAATTTCGCTTCAAATTGTTCACAAATCAACGTAAAAATCATTTCCATGGATGCTAGCATCGATTTTTTGAAAACCGCGCGGCGATACTTGGTGACAAAGACCAAGTGCACGTGCATATTAAATACGCAGTGCCTGCCCGTTCTAATAGTGTTTGATGTATTCATAGGCCAATAGTATAATTCGCGCATGAAAATAAAGAAAGCGTATAAATTTAAATTAAAACCAAGCAATGCACAGCAAGTGCAATTAAATGAGATTGCAGGTGGTTGTCGTTTTTTGTGGAATAAGGTGTTGCGTTTAAATTTAGATCGCTTGCAAAATAAGTACCCTTTGATCTGGTATCATGAAGCAGATTTTTGGAGCAAGCTTTGGAAATCATCTGACGAATACCGTTTTTTGAAAATTATCCCAGCCCATTGCTTGCAACAGAAACTCAAAGATCTCGACAAAGCATTCCGCGATGCGTTTGATAAAAAACAATTGTTAAAGCGCCTGCCGAAATTTAAAAAGAAAAAGAGTGGCGACAGCTTTCGTTTTCCTGAGCCTAAACATATTACGATTAATAATCGTCGAATCAAATTACCCAAAATAGGTTGGGTAGGTTTTTACAAAAGCCAGGAAATCATAGGAAATACTAAAAATGTCACTATTTCCAAAAAAAACAATGAATGGTTTGTATCGATCCAAGTTGAGTGTGAAAACAAAATTACTGCCCCTGCAGCATCCATTGTCGGTATTGATTTAGGCGTTGCACAATTTGCAACATTATCCGATGGCACGATCATTAAACCTATTCATGCGTTTCGAAAACAAGAAAAACAATTGACAAAAGCGCAAAAAAATCTTTCAAGAAAAACAAAATTTTCACTGAATTGGAGAAATCAAAGAAATAAAATCCAACAGATACATAGTAAAATTACGCATATTCGTCATGATTTTTTACACAAAACTTCTAGCGCATTGAGCAAGAGCCACGCGGTGATTGTGATGGAAGATTTAAAGATCACGAATATGAGTAAATCAGCAAGCGGTACAATAGAAATACCTGGAAAAAATGTCAAAGCCAAATCGGGATTAAATAAATCATTACTCGATCAAAGTTTTGGCGAATTCAAAAGGCAACTTGAGTACAAACTCAATTGGAACGGTGGTATCCTCATTGAAATAAATCCACAATATACCTCTCAAAAGTGTCATATGTGTGGACATGTTGCAAAAGAAAATCGCAAAAGCCAATCTGAATTTTCCTGTATTGCTTGCCATCATAGTGATAATGCTGACACTAATGCAGCAAAAAATATTTTAGCGGCGGGTCACGCCGTATTAGCCTGTGGAGAGATTGGGTTACCGAACTCGATGAAGCAGGAACCATTGCGAAATTGTGAAAAAGTAGCAGCTTGAGTTTATATTCAGGAATCTTCGTCATTTATGACGGAGAGGATGTCAAACTGATACCAATCCCTATTTTTTTGTCAGACAAGAAAGCAGTATGCCAACAATAGAAATCAGACACAAAAACATAAATCCCGCGTGAAACGCACGCACATAAGCAATATGTGATAAATTAACCGCTGAGAGATAATTCATCGAACTAAAATAGGCTTTCAGATAGCTAGCAGGTGATAATCCTCTAGCAACACGTATCAATGCATTTAGTTGGGTATGCGTTTCAACTAAATGTAATTGTTGAGTGCGAAATATCAAATAGAATTTACTGATAAATGCTGCAATCATGCCATATACTGTAATACCAAGCGCACAAGCACCCCATGCAATCGTATAAAGCACACCGGTTGCCATACCCATTTGTGTTGGTTTTACGGCAGATAATGCACCGTTTGTTGAGCTTACAAAACAAATCCCTGAGCCTAATCCTATCAAACCCAACCCCCAAAACAGGAGCGGAAAATTTACTTGCGTTCCTAAATCAGACAATAGATAACATCCAACGCTAAAAGCCGCCATAGCAATGACATTAGGTATTTTGAAGCCAAATTTATCGACAATGGTGCCGGCAAAAGGTGACAATATACCAACGACCATTGTGCAAACCAGCATAATCGCCCCAGTATATAAAGGGCTATACTCCAAAAAATTTTGCAAATAAATTGGGATGAAAAAAAGAACAGGTATGAAAACCATTTGCGCAATCATACGAATTAAGCTATTCAATGTGTAGTTGCGAATCTTAAATAAGTTAAAATCAATTAAACGATTTTCTCGATTTTTTTCAACAAAAAATAAAATAAACAACGCGATCAAACCAATGATTAATGTGCTCAAAAAAGCACTCGAACTAATACCCCATTCTTCTGATTGATTTAGCGCTAAAATCACCCCCCCTAAACCTAAAAGTAAAAATAGAGCACCTCGATAATCTAATGTTTCACTATGCGTTTTAACTGGATCGGGTTTGCAAAATAAATACGTACAAATCACAGTCACAATACCAATTGGAAAATTCACAAGAAAAATCCAACGCCAACTCAAATAATGCATGATCACACCACCTAGGGTTGGCCCAATTGCCAGTGACACACCCATCGTACCCATTAACACACCAATTGCCGTGCCATGCTGTTTTTGTGGAAAGGTATTCATAATTAAAACGATTGTCATCGGATAAGCGATTCCTAGCGCGAAACCCTGACCGACCCGCCCGAGAATCAACCACCAGTCATTCGTCGCAAAACCCGCAAAAACAGAAGATAGTACGAAAATAATGGTACCTATCACGTAAATTCTGCGATGCCCGTATAAATCACCCGATCGACCACCAATGATTTGAAAAATCGCTGACATCAACACAAAGGCATTGATGATCCACTGCATGGTTGCAAGGTTTGAATGCATTTGATGGGCAATAACAGGTACTGCCAAATTCACTGCTGTCACATCGAGATTCAACATTACCGTCAATAAACAAGTCGTAAGCAATAGTAACCATTTGTGGTTATTAGCTTCAGCTGCTGCATTATTGTTATCAGCTTGAATGGTCATCAGTAAGCGCTCCCTGCAATACAAGAATGTACATTGGTCAATAATTTCACTATTATATTATACATGTCAATACTCGATATATCTATGTGGGGTAAGATCACAGATGATTTTTTATCAATTGCTGAAGCGAATTGTGCATATTTTTGTGATTAAAAATCGAAACTGGCCCAAAGCTAAGACCTCTGCGATGAGCCGCCACTGAACTATTCAACGTATTCAACCTCTTTGTCTCGTTGTTCCGCTGGTATCTTTTCAAGTAATTCAATCAAAAGTCTGGCGTTCATGTCTAATGATACCAAGCCATATGGGTTGATGTGGCTATGCAATAGCGGCGTTAATGCACGCTTATCTTCTGGCGTTAATCGATCCTGCCATTTTGGCTCCGACAATACTTTTTGAATCATTAGAACTCAGTAAATGCGGTATCATGTAAAAGGCTTTTGACAATCATAAAAAAGATATTGAAGGAAATGTATTATGCAACCACCGTCGAAATTCCCAGCTCAGGTTCTTTGGCGGTAAATTTAAAAAAAGGGGGGGTACCTGTTCCTTAGGGACGTGCACCTCGAAGCAATAGTAATTTTTTCTCAAATGGATTTAACATGATAAACGCAACTGAAATGCCAATAACAACATTATAAAAGCGTTCAAAAATAATATTTATCGTTTCATGCGAACCAGAATTGCTGAGTAACATAATTGCAATCGCGATTCCCATGGTGTTTCCCCAGCCGTTCCCGCTAAGACGTAACCACTAGCTTTCTCAGCCATACCTGTCGTAAACTTTCCCCTATTTTTACATTTAATAGGGAAATTAAATAGAC
>Ga0155553_158_pt1 | contig 23650 bp, 24 predicted proteins | sample RifCSPhighO2_12_FD_107210 | JGI IMG/M metagenome (GOLD analysis project Ga0155553, IMG submission 107210) | Gammaproteobacteria bacterium RIFCSPHIGHO2_12_FULL_38_11
AATTTTTTAAAAATTCAATGCATATTCAGACGATTAAGCCTCCGCAGCAGGTTTCAACTGCCGAATCTAGGATGATGGCCGCATGATGAAAAAAATAATTATTTACAGCCTAATATGGTTTTCTGCAATAATGAGCACATTGGTTTTGGCCAATGAGCAGCATTATCAACAAATCAACATTACTATTAACAACCAAACACCTTATCCCGTTTTTCTAACACTGGTTTATTTAACAGGTAAATGGACTAAACCTTTTTCCATTGGCGAAAAAATAATATTAAATCCAAAAGAAGCGTATAAAAATAGTTTGATTAGCAAACAAAAAGACGATGATTTAAGGAGTTTTGCTAGCATGGAAGTTGCGCAAGTTACCAATCCACATGAAAATTATCTTATTTTTGCTGAAGAAAGTAGCAGTAAAAAACAATTTATTTCTGAACATATTTTTGATGGATTGGGCAGTATTTTTGTTGGTAGTGTCACCAATCATTGTGACAGTGGCAAAACAAATGGATACGTAAATTGTGATTTGACTGTGCAAACATCTGATCACTCGTTTTAAGCCAGATTTAGCAGTTGAGTCTTAGACTGGACTTTGGCCATTTTAATGTAATCAAAAGCGTTGGATTCACATGTTATTGGGGGAAAAGTCGATCTAAAAAGTGGCGGTAAGCGTAAGATGAACTGGTCTAACTTTGGTGATTTGTTAAAGCGGTTGCATTATCCAGAATATTTTAAAACAGCATCCATAGTGTTTTTTATTGAGCCATTGATTATTTTCTAAAAAATAAGCGCAAATGCCGAATCTAGGTTAAATCAAAATAATTCGCTATGTGACCCAGTTCTGGCCAATACTAAAATAAGTTGTTCTTTTGGTTTTTCATAAATCAACAACCAATCAGGCTTGATGTGGCATTCGCGAAAACCTTTCCACTCCCCTTCTAGCCCGTGATCGAAGTTATTTCTTGGTAATGGTATGTCACGTGCAAGCTTATCCACCACATCCAGGAAATCGGAAATATTATATCTCCCAGATTTACTCAATTTTTTAAAATCCCGCTTGAATTGAGTGGATCTTACGATTTCCCGAATTTTACTCATTCCAATCCTTTTCTAACTGCTTAAGAGACGTTTTTTTTAGTCGTTTTGGATGATTCCTAATTTCTCGTAGTGTTGCAGCAGTTTTTGAATTTGGAATGTTGACATGAAATGGTAAACCTTTTTCTGCAATGCTCTGATAAAGAAATAAACGAATAGCATCGCTCATGCTCAAACCCATATGTTCAAAAAGTCGAGTGGCTTTTATTTTAACATTCGCGTCAATACGAGAACGAATAACAGCATCAGTCATTGTAGCCTCCTATAAGTCTATTGTAGCTACATTGTAGCGCACATACTGGGTATACGCAAGTGGCTTTTTTCATACCTACCACCTGTTTTTTGATATATAAATCAGTATAATTAAGACATTTTCTGAAGAACCAATCCCGAAGCATTTTCCTCAAATCTCTGCGCTGCTTCGATATATTCCATGACCGTATCAACCTGTTTCCAGCGTCCTTGTCGCATAATTGCCGGTATTGAAACACCATCACGACTCGCCGTCGTGGCGAGCCCGCGACGCATGGAATGGTTGCTAAAATCAATGGCATTTTCGATTCCCGCGTCATGCGCGTGTTTTTTTAAAATCTCGTTAACTGCAGCAGCCGTTAAATTCACATCACTGACGACATCACCTTTATAAATATGAAAAAAATAAATCTGTCATTAATTTTTGCCTGGTCGATCCATTGTTTTAGCGCACGTACAGCACAAAGTTTTTCATTACCGTTGGGAATCGCACAATATTGCCCCGTATTTTTTTGATCCGTTTTCGATTTTGGAATTAATATTTCAATACCCTCTGCTTGCCAATTAATATGATCAACGCAAATTGCAACCAATTCACTGCGACGAAATGCACCTAAAAAACCTAATTGTAAAAGCGCATTATCACGCATTGATGCCAGTGTATGTTGCAGAAATTATTTATTTTTTCCAGGCGCGTTCACGTTTTGGTTTATCCTCTTTTGGAAAGGGTAATCTTGTAGCACCTCTGTTACTGCGATCATTTCTTTCGAATTTTTCCCTTCTTTCAGGTCGAACATAATTACCATTTTTTTCTGTTCTTTCAGGTCGTTCGCTACGAGCAAAACCAGCTGATTTGTATGCATCATTCGGTGCGCCTTTTCTATTTGAGCTACCTGATGAACTACCAAATTTTTTGCGAGCAAAACCCTCTGCTCTGCCTTCTGGTCGACGATCACCACCACGATCATTACGGCCACTGTTACCACGACCTCGATCACCGCGATCACTTCGTTGATCCCGATTGCTATCGCGTGATCTTTCTGATGAAGCGGATGTTGGAAAAGAATCCGGTGCTGCCACTTCTTCTTCATTTAAAAACATCAATGCTGCTGCAACCTCTTTTGCAGAACAAGATTCTTTCTCTGCCAGAGCCATCACAATGTCAATATAAGGAGAAATTTGTTTTTCTTTTTTGCGAATCACTGCCATGATTTTTTCATTTAATTGCGTAACCCGTTTTTCACGAATCAGTTTCAATGAAGGCGGTTCAATTCGTTTGATTGGTTTTTTGGTATAACGCTCAATGTCGTTAAATAAACGCATTTCTCGCGGCGTCACAAATAAAATTGCTTTTCCAGAACGCCCCGCTCTACCCGTTCTACCAATGCGATGCACATACGATTCAACATCATAAGGAATATCGTAATTAATAACGTGCGTAACACGTTCAACATCAATTCCACGAGCCGCAACATCTGTTGCAATCAAAATATCCAAATCACCTTTTTTTAGGCGATTAATTGTTTTTTCACGCGCTGCTTGACTCATGTCGCCATTCAATGCGGCTGCCCCATAACCACGCGCTTGTAATCGCTCCGCTAACTCTGTTGATTCATTTTTTGTGCGTGTAAAAATAATCACAGCTTGGTTTTCTTCAACCTCTAACAAACGTGTTAATACATCTAATTTTTGATTTCGATTTGACACACTCACATAACACTGTTCGATCGTATCAACGGCATCAACTGACGCTTTAATCTGAATTTTCTTTGCATCTTTTAAATAACGTTGTGCAATTTTTTGAATAGATACGGGTAAGGTCGCCGAAAATAAAGCCGTTTGGTGAGGGTGTTCAATTTGACCTAAAATCCATTCAACGTCATCAACAAATCCCATTTTCAGCATTTCATCAGCTTCATCCAATACCACTGTTTTTAATGCATCAAGGGGTAATGTTTTACGACGTAAATGATCCATTAAACGACCCGGTGTTCCCACAATCACTTGTGCACCACGCTTAATTGAACGTAATTGAATGCCGAAATCTTGGCCGCCATAAATAGGCGCAACCAAAAAGCCTTTGATATGTTTTGCATAACCTTGAAAGGCTTCTGCTACTTGAATAGCCAGTTCGCGCGTTGGCACAATAATCATGGCTTGTGGTGTTCGTACTGTGAAATCAAGGCGTGACAAAATCGGCAACGCAAAGGTTGCTGTTTTGCCCGTGCCTGTTTGCGCTTGCGCTAATAGATCTTCGCCATTTAATAAGATGGGAATACCTTGTTCTTGAACAGGCGTTGCGCTTTCATAACCCAATTCAGTAATGGCAGATAAAATAGATTTTTCAAGCCCAAAATGAGCAAATGCGTTTTTAGTTGATGACATAAAATAAGTTCTTTGAGTTATATAATAATAAAAACCTCGCGCAAGGTAATATTATTATACAAGCACAAGGACAATACGCCTGGTTGTCAAAAGTGGCGTAACTTCTCCTTTTTGACTCCTTGATCGCAAATTCATTTCGCGTAAAACGCTCTGAAGGGTTTTTTTACCCTCATGAAATAATTAGCCTCTTCTGTCGTCACTGTTTCGGTATGATGAGCGATCATGACTGTTAGGACGCCTCGCGCCACCTGTAGGACGGCGATTGTCATCTCTTGCGATATTGACTTTCAGCTTTCTACCACCCATCTGGTAACCGTTGACCTTTTCAACCGCGTTTTCGCAGTCTTGACTTGAAGCATAGCTAACGAAGGCAAAGCCTTTTGAACGACCTGTACTGAAGTCGATAATCAGTTTCACTTCAGCAACGCTACCGTATTGTGAAAAAAGGTCACGAAGCTCGTCTTCTGTCGTGTTGTAAGACAAATTTCCAACGTAAATTTTAGATTGGTTCATGTGTATTTAATCTCTATTCAGTAAGGAACATGTACGAAATAACTTGGACGCCAAGTTTTCCAAGTTATTTCGTACATGTTCCTAAGTTAAAACGACCCTGATCATACGGTCATTTTGGCAAGTTGTCATCTCATTTTCAGAAATTTATCAAGACGTTTCAGCTACTCGCGCATCTTCAATAGGTTGTTGATACAAAAGTTTATTTTTTGATCGCACTTTTAATTTAATCAATTCCTTCTGCGGCTTGCAGTACGTTTCTTTGATACATAATAAACAAATCAAAAATGCGGTTAAATATAAAATCGGCATACTAGACAGGCCCAGCATAAAATCCTGCGCAGTTAAGTGTGTTAGATTTTCATGTGAAGCAAAACCAACACACACACTGACAATTAAAGGCATGAACACACCAAACGAGGTAATAATGGCATTATTCAATCCTAAACCAGTTGCTCTGGTCCTCGTATCAACGTGTTCACTCATTGTGGCAAAACCAATATTTTGTCCTGAAGCAGCGATACCTAAACAGAAAAACAAGATGATATACATCCAATGATCGTGCACAAATGAAATATAATTAATACTGCATGTAACGAAAAAACCCATCAATGCAGAAAATAATAATATGGGTTTTCTGCGATGAATTGCATCAGAAATAAAACCTAGCAAAGGGCAACCAATAGCATATCCTAGCCATGCAAATGAAATCATATCGGCTGAGAAACTTTGCGAATAACCACGCGCTTCTAGATAGGCCGTCCCCCACACTGCACCTAAAATTGCAATCGATACATACAAGGTGCCAGAATAAAACGCAACGCTCCATGCTTGTTTATTTTTCATCAGGCGTTGCAGATGTTCTTTCAGTGTTTTTTTCTGTTCAAGAAAAATTAAAGTATTTTTTTTGTCACGTGGTTTATTTTTTACAAATAAAATAATCAATATTGCTAGCAAAAAACCAAAAAATGCAATATCACTCAGTGCTTGTCTCCATGTGACATGTAGATGTGCCATGACCATAATTAAAGGTCCAGCTGCCAATAAGGGACCCATCGTTCCAACAAATTGCGACATTCCAGAAAAAAAACCAAAATATTTTTGTGGGAACCAAGTGACAGCAATTACCAACAAACAGACAAACGCAAAAGATGATCCTATGCCCATCAAAAAACGACTTGTTGTTGCAGTAATAAAATTATCTGCGTGAGAAAATAAAAAAGTAGCGCCCACGCACACCAGCACCGCAAAAAACATGATATATTTGACGCCATATTTATCAACAAGAATGCCAACGGGCACTTGCATGAGACCATATGCTAAATAATAAGCAGAACCCATTAAAGCAAAGGAAGTGGCAGTAAGATGCAATTGCGGTATCAGTTGCGATGCAACACTCCCTACAAACGTTCTTAAAAAAAACTCATACAAAAAAAACAATGCAGCAATAAACCAAATTAAAAATCTTAAAGAAAAAATTTGTTTTTTAATAACTGAAATAATCACGATATATTTTCCGTTAGGAGCTGTGCAAAAATAACTTACCCTTTTTAGCGCTCAGTGTGATGGCAGATTGAAATGTTCTGACTGAAAAAATGCGTCGGAATACAGGTGTATTTCAAGCATTTTTGAAGGAAGAACATTTTAATCTGCCGAAACAATGAGATGCTAAAAAGGGTAAGTTATTTTTACACAGCGACTTAACTCGGTATGCTTCTCTTCCCATGATTCCAAATGCGTTGCTGCATAATGCATTTTAGAAAAAACGGCCAATTGAAATAATGCTTCGCCTTCATGCACCAAGGGTAAATTATTTTTCCCTACAATCACTGCTTCTTCCGGACTCTTTACAACATAATCTGCATCACTGCCAAATGGATCTTGAATAACACATAAAATTTCATCTTTTTGTATATGCTGACCCAGCTGATATTGGGTATGACTTATTCCACTTTTAGCAGCACGCAACCATAAATTTTTTTCAGAAAAAAATGATTTAAGCTCTGTGACTTTCTGAACAGGGTGTTCTGCAATCATTTCTAGGTGCTGCATGATATTTAAAACACCTGTTATTCCTGTGCGAATGGCATGTTCATCAAATCGCATTGCTTCACCCGCCTCATATAACAAAAACGGCTTTTTTTGATTACGCGCTACAGTTCGCAACATTCCTTTCTCATAAGAGATATTTGAAATAACAGGCGCATTGAAAATTTCTGCAAGTTTTTTTGATTTCTCATCTTGAAAATCAATAAAAACTTGTGGCAGATTTGTGTAATTGATAAATCCAGTCTGGAAATCAATACACATATCAGCTTTATTAAAAATTTCAGTTACGAACAAATCTGCCATACGTGCGGCATGAGTTCCCGTACTTGAGCCTGGAAAACATGAATCTAAATTAATACCACCTGGTAAATAACGCGAGCGATTCATAAAACCATATACATTTAACACCGGAACTGCAATCAAGGTCCCTTTAATGTTTTTTAGTGCTTCTGACTTTAAAAGACGATTAATAATTTCCGTTCCATTAAGCGCATCTCCATGCATAGCCGCTGTTAATAATAGGCAAGGACCCGCTTGTTTTCCATGAATAATTTTAATATTCATATACACAGGTGAGCAAGTAAATAATTCTGGCAATGGTAATGCCAATGATAGCGATTCACCGGGATGAATTGTTTCGTTACAAATTTGCATAGCAGTATTATTCATATTTATTATCACTAATTTTTATTGTTTAACTGCATGAAAAACAAAATGTATTAAAGAAAAAACAGTGCGAACATATTCGAAATACAAAATAGAAAATTTCAATACGCCCGCTATTATAAACAATTTTTAATATAAAATCAAATTGCTAAAAATATATGTTTTTTTGTCAACTGGGAAAATTTCATATTTTGATGAAGATATGTTATTATTTGCATTAATTTTTACCACGATAAAAAGAGATATTTTATGTATAATCCACTGGCTATCAATAGTGAGCCAACGCAATTTAATTTTTTTTCTAATTATTCTTTATCAAAGAAAATGAAAATTACGCTTGCTATTTTTAATGCAATATTATTTTTCACGATTTCAAAAGTGGGTGCAGATAGCGCAAAGAAAATTCAAGCATTAAACACCAATACGGGTGACAATATTTTACTAACGTCTGCTATTTTTTCGGCTGTTTATTATGGTGTGTTTTTTTATCTTACATTGGGCATAATGCAACTATATCCAAAAGATAAATTAGAAAAAATATTAACATTTTTTGCAATTATATCGGCAAGCGCCTTTTTTACCGCAGGAAAAGAAGGGGCTGAATCACTGGGAATATCTGAGCCAATTGCATTTGCAAATGGTTTTATTTTATTTTTATTCCGTATTGTTAATTGTGTTGATAGCGCAGTTCAACTGCCATCGCGAACCATTGAGTTAATACAGCGCGTTCAAAACTCAGTTGATCGACGACACACTACTGCAGAAGTGGTAAGATTATTTTTTGCGCTTATATTGTCATTAGAATATAGCGCTGCTTCAACTGATTCAATGTTTTCAGCCTTTAGCGCTACTTTTGATTTGTTGGCAATTCCGATGTGCTTAACAAGAACAATTTTTGAATATTTTTTTGCTTCTGTTGGTGCAATTGGTACACTATTTTTAACCGCATATTGGATGCATCGCGGTATTGCTGAGTGTACATTTGGAAAACATCCCGATGCAGCCCCAACTGACTGCTATATCCTTTTAGCGGTAATATTATGTATCCCAACTACTGCCGGTGCGCTGGGTCCAGTGTCAGCAAAAACTGCTGTTATGTTTTCCAAGGGAGGTGAAGGATTAAATTGGGTTACTGTGGGCGTTGCAGCTGTGTTTTCGTTTATGGGTTATGCACCCGGTGTAGCAGGCATTTTACGTTCCTGCCATTTCAAACCAGCAGAAAAAAATAGGGAGGAAGATCACCTCGTCGACAATACTTCTTTAAGAAGTTTTGCTGCTTGCTGATCAGAATAAATTAAATCCGCATTGTTCGATTGCAACATAATGCTGTTATGACTTTTTACAATTTCAATAAGTTATTATCGATTAACTGTGACAAGACGGCAACCGATTCCACTTCCAACTGCAAACGCGCCTTGCCCTCCTTTGTAAAAGCAATTTTAATATCAGCAGAATATTTGTCTCGTAATTTCTGCTGCCAGACCGTTATTGCTTTTTTCAATTCATTCGTTATTTCAAAATTTATTTTTTGAGACACTTTATTTTCAAGCGCATTTTTGACGAGCTCCTCCGTTTGTCGCACAGACAATCCACGCGAGATAATGAACGCAACAATTCCTGTTTGTTTATCTTCCGGTAAGACTAAAATCGCTCTGGCATGCCCCATCGAAATTTTTTCTTGAATTAAATAATTTTTAACGTTAACAGGTAAGCGATTTAAACGCAGCATGTTCGTCATATGCGAACGGGATTTTCCTATTTTTTCAGCCAATGCATCGTGTGATAATTTAAATTCAATTAATAGTCGCTCATAAGCAGCCGCTTCCTCAATCGGATTCAAATTTTCACGCTGTATATTTTCAATCAACCCAAACGCCATCGCAGTAGCATCATCAACCGAACAAATAATCGCTGGGATTGTTAATTTATGAAGCATCTGCATCGCACGTAAACGACGCTCACCTGCTAGCAATTCATAATGTGTTTCATTTATTTTTCGCAAAATAATCGGTTGTAATAATCCATGTTGTGAAATACTGGATGCCAATTCTAGAATAGCCGATTCGGAAAATAATTTACGCGCTTGAAAAGGCGAAGATTTAATGTGTGTAATGAGAATCGAATTGACACCCTCACTTTTAGCCCTGACCTCATTGGTTTTTGCCGTCGCCGAAAAAATGGCGTCAAGGCCCATCGCAATGGATGTTCTTAATGGCACTTCATCCATAATTCACCTGCTTATAAGCTTCTTTTACGCGTGTCACTGTCACAAAAAAATGTTCATCAATACACACATCTGGATTGAGAAATCCAATTTTTACCAATTCAAAAAAAGCATCGCGCACATTTTCCTTAAAATGTTTTAAGCTTTTTGTTTTAGAGCCGGACAAAGCCATCAATCTTAATAAATGTATTGGCTCAGGCTCTGCATGCGAGGAATAAAAAGCATGTAACCATTTTGCCAAAGGTTTTAACTTTTTTCGTTGCTCCCAATGAATTTTAGAATACATTTTTCCCAATTCACTGAATAGCTTCATTACCTCAGGTTCTAGCCACACCTTCCAATGGCTCAATTGTTTTTCATTTCTATCATCGTTATGCCATTCAAATTTTCGCACCAATGAAAATCCAATCCCTTTTTCAAAATGGTGATTATAGATTTCAAGTGTGGTTGCCGACATGCGTGTTAATGATACTTTTAGTCGATCACGATATTGCGTACGTTGTGCCCAGCCAATATGAGACAAAAAAGTATAGGGTTTAAATGAAATTTCATTTTTTTGTGCCAGGGCAGCAATATAAACTAATTGTAACCAAACATCTTCATCATCTTGTCGTAACTCTTCGCCAGTATATTTAATTTCCGTCGAACGAAATGAGCAAACTTTTTGATTTTTCAAATAGGTTCGGGGGCAATTATGATTGGCGATTGTAAAAAGGGATGAACGGATCATATCATTCGGAATAATTCGTTTATCATTCGGAATATGAGGTAGCGCGAAGGGTTGATCAGTAACGGCTTCCATAGCAATTGAGTGCACTGATTACTGCTCCTGTTGCAAATACATTTTTAAAAAATCGCCAAATTTCGAATGAAATATTTCTAATTCTGCAGCATTAATATGTTGTCGTTGAATTAAAAGTGATACATCTCCCGTATTTTGCAATACTGTTTTAAATATTAATTCACCCGATGTATTTCTTTTTTCAAATGATGACTGAATTAATTTTTGTTTTCGAACACCCGGTAATAAAAAACTTTGGATGTGTTTATCTAAAGTAGAAGTTGTGATTGATTGATCGCTAATTTTAGGTGCTAAATGTATTAACACATCGAGTATTTCTTTGTCTTTTGAAAGTGCGGCTAATTTTGTTACCATTTTTTTTGATAAATTTTTAAAATTGCTTATCCCTTCGCGCAATAATTCTGGCACGCGCAAATAAGCCATCAAATCATTCAATGCCTGTTTACTAATGCAAAGAAATTTACTGAGTTCTGCCTCATTTTTATAAATGCCACCATCAATTTGTGCACGATAACTCATTGCTCTGGCATAATCGCTTAATTCTTTGCGATTTTCATTTTCTTCTTTCTGAAACAAGGATGCTTGCTGATCACTGACGTCTTTGCAAATAGCAAGTAATTTTATTCCTGCTATTTGCGCAGCCCGCCACCGACGATTACCAAAAATAATTTCATATTTATGATGATTATTTTTCCTGTTTTCACGTACTAAAATTGGTTCTTGTTGACCATGAACTTTTAATGATTCAGCCAAGGCATGAATATCGCCCAGTTCATCTGAAGGCCTGTCTGAAAACGCCCACAATACGCAATCATCGGGATTAACTGTAATTAACTGATCGTTACTACTTACTTTTTCAGTGCTAAAGGTATTTTGTTCGACAAACGCTTTTGTATAGGAATTCATAATATTGGCTTTTGTTGTTTCAACTGCCTCTTTATCCCATAAATTTGCATCCGATGATATCCGTGTTTCTGCTAAGACAGGTACTTCGGTGAAATCTAACAACGCTGCCATCGCTGATTGTGGTTTTTTTCGAGACATTAGCTAACCTCACTGTAATCCGTTACTGTTTTACTTATTTTTTCAGCTGAGTTCCAAACCATCTTTAACAATAATTCTAATTCTTCTGTCACTTGATTTGCATGATCTGTTGCGCGTTTAAATGTTTTCTTATCATTCGGGTGCGGTTCCACTTCATAAATTGTTTTCATATCTGCGGAGGCTTTTGATACCGCTTCAGTTTCAATCATATAATTTGTCATAACTGATGAACCAAATACTTGACGAATTGCGCCTTCCATTGTTTTTGCTTGCATTGATGATGGTTTATGTCGACTAATTAACAAGCGAACAAATTGATAATCAATTGGTGGTAAACGATTTAAAGATTCTTGCGCCATATTTAAAAATTGAATGGTACTGCAATAATCTACTTCAGAAGGCAACAAGGGAATCATTAATCCATTAACGGAAAACAAAACATTTAAAGTAATAAATCCCAATGAAGGCGGGGTATCAATAATGATCACATCATAATTAGAGGCAACTTTATCCACACTGTTTTTAAGACGCGTGTAAAATGGCAACACTTCACCTGTTTTTTGTCGGTGTTGATAAATTTGATTGGGAATAATCATTTCCGCATTGTAAAGCGTTAGGTTTGCCGGAATTAGATCTAATCCATCCCAATGGGTTTTGATAATGCAATTGGCTATTTCATCTGATTCACCGATCAATACATTCAATAATGTTTGATCTGATTTCACATGTAAATCGGGAATTAACCCGCCGCCTTGATGAGTGGAGGTTCCTTGACTATCGCCATCGATCAATAATACTTTGTAACCTTTAAGTGCGAGTGATTGCGATAAGGTTAATGAGGTAAACGATTTTCCCACCCCCCCTTTAAAATTAACAATGCCAATCATAGTAGGATTTGTATTTGCGGGTTTTGATGGGCGCAGCTTAAAAAGTTCTCTAATTTCATTAATTTCTTTTAAACTGTAAACGCGTTCAATACGCTTTCCATTTTGAATTTTTTGAGGTGCTTTGATTTTTCCGGATTCTTCAAGATTACGTAATGTTTGTGGTGTTCTACCAATCATGGCAGCAGCATCAGAAATACCCCATTGTTTTAATATTTTAACATCATGTGGTGTAACAGCACTTTTTCGAAGAATTTCAAGAGATCGTGAACCTTTAGCATAAAGTTCTTGTAGTATACTATTTGCAGACATCAGTACTTCCTTTTGCCAATTCCGTTTGATTAAACTTAAAATAACAAAATTTATAAATATTTGCAAATAATTATCCTGTGAATATGTGGGCGCATGCTTGCGTCCACATATTCACAGGATAGTTAATTACAGTTAGTTAGTTATACTAGTTATATATGGTCGGTCAGAATGTAGTGCTTTGCCGGTCAGAATGTAATATTTGGTCGGTCAGAATGTAATAATAGGGTCGATCAGAATGTAATGATTTTTAAATTTTTATGCACATATCCACAGGGTTTTTTTATGCCTATCCGGTTGTAACATTCCAATATTGCGAAGGCTAATGTCCATTTCTTTTTACGCGCGAAAAATGCGCCATCCATGGCGCGGTCCCGAAACATCTTTTGTTTCTACGCGCTTCAAAAGAGACGGGAACATCAGCCTTATTCGCAATATTATGTTACAACCGAATAGCTAGGTTTTTTTGTCCGGAGGTCCGGATAAGGAATATGTTTCTTAGTCCAAAGTCTCAGAACATTCGTCTCAAATTAAGGCAATTTTAATCTGCATGCAATGCATGATGTTTTATTTTTTTGCAGTGGAGAATAAATGCTGAAATCACGTTGCTAGTACGCGAGAAATTCTCGCCGGGTTTTTTGCTACCAATTCATGTTCCCAGGCACTGTTGTTGCCCGAAGCTTTATTTAAATATATTTATCCGGACCTCCGGACGATATTTAAAGTTACATATTGACCGACCAATCCATTTTGATTTATTGTGTCCGGAGGTCCGGATAATTTGTCTGCTTTAAATTTCAAAGTGATATAAGAGGAAGGTGATGGTGTGATATTCTAATCGCTAACACCATTATTTTTCATTAAATTAAATGCTCGTTCGGATTGATGTTTGCAGATTCATTGTTATTTTCATTAATAAAGCGTGATAAGCTAATTTTTTTGCATTAGTAAATAAATACGGAAGCCTGCACGCCTTATACTGGGTGGCGAAGAATTCCGTAAGATTTTTTTCACCCGCTAACGTAGAGGCTTTTTTAATAATTCACTAGCCTACAATATAATTTTTTAAGTTAATGGCAATGAGAGTAATTGCGCGCAATCTTTCAGAAACTGTCCGGACCTCCGGACAGTGCATAATTTAGAGAGTTATCGACTAGCGTTGCTCGCTTATATCGTGTCCGGACCTCCGGACAAGTAATTACATAATGACCGGCCATGAAATAATGATTTTTTATAATGCATTGAAAAATAATAATTTTTACACGTATTTTTGATTATAAATTGTTCGACAGGAGTTATCAAGGGTATTTTTGACAGGGTATTTTTGATCATTTCCGATTACTATATCTCTCAAATGTTCCACGTATTATCAAGGGTATCGTGAAATTTGAACAAAAATATTTTTTGTTTAATGTCAAAGATTGCTATTTTATGCTATAGTTTGACATACGAGATTAATGACTTTTCGAGGTGCCTATGAATGTTTCACTAACGCCCGAACTTGAAAAATATGTTCACGACAAGGTGAATGGCGGTATGTATACCTCTGCCAGTGAAGTAGTAAGAGAATCATTACGCATCATGCACAGCTATGAAGATTTACAGCAAAAGCGTATCGCTGAACTGAATGACGCAATTGGAATTGGCATGAGGCAATTACAAGTTGGCCAAAAAATTGAAGGCAAGGTCAGCCGTCAAAAAATGAAAGCAAAAATTGATTTGATCGCTAAAGGAAAATAATGAGCGCATCTTACTTTATATCGCCCATCGCGGAGCAAGATATTGATGAGGCAATCACCTATCTTGCAAAAGAAAACCCAAAAGCAGCGCATGATTTTGTAGATGCATTGTATGATTCATTTGAAAAATTAGCCGATAACCCGATGCTTGGGCATTCGCGTGAAGATCTTACAAAACACGCCGTTCGGTTCTGGACATTCAAATGGCATTACTTGATAATCTACAAACTGAGTAAACCAATCGAAATTGTGCGCGTTTTAAGTGGCTATCGCGACATTGCAAATACGCTATAAGCATTGTCACATCTATCTTAATGATTTTACATCAAATTTTAATAATCTCCGTATTGATTAAATCTGAATGATCACATAGATCTAGTTTTAAATTTCGCCCAATAACCGCTGAGTTGCCTCTGCAATTAAAGCCGAACGACTTTTATGTTGGTGATGAGCAGCATCATCAACCGCATTGAGTAGAGCTGTATCCATGGTGATATTAATCCGTTGCGCTTTGCCGGCTGGTGCAACAACTGAGATAAAGAGAGGGATGCAGCCTTTAGATTCTTCTAATTTCATAATGTTATCAAGTGATGTTGCATGTGGAATAGGGAGTCTCTCTTCCAACATTAACTCAATATGTGGAATCAATCCTTCACGTGCGTTTTTGCGAACTGCATCAAGTGTGTTGCCTTCTGATCCAAAACCAGGAAAATCTGGAACAAACACGGTATATCCATCACTTACTTTTTCAGCAAGAGCAACATATTCAATTAACATATTTTACCTCTTTAATTTCGCTTGCTTTAAGATACTGTTGTACAACCCTTTACCCAGCTCTTTTTTAGGATGTGGAACAGTCACAATGCCGGGCTTTGTTTGGTGTTTGAAGTGGTGATGACTACCTGTTACCCTGACTTCAAACCATCCGTTTGCTTTTAGCATCTGAATCACATCGCGGCTGCTGTGCGTCTTGCTCATAAATTCCCTGTGTTTTTTAATTATACACAATTTTAGTGTGTATTGTATGGTATTGGTCTAAAAAATTCAATTTCGATTGCTATATCTCTCAAATGTTCCACGAGGAACATTAACTGCTTATTTTTAATGCAACAATAACCGACTCCAAGCTATTTTTTACTTTTTATTCATTCAAATTCCAACGAGATTTGGCATAAGCTCGGCAGTCGTTGCGGCTTGAGAATGAACATTAGGCGGCGGCGCAGGTAATAACCCTATTTTTCCAATAGCAGATGCATGGCTATATTGTTGAAAAACGCAATAAGTGCGACGCATATCATCTTCGGTTACCGTAAAAAGCGTGGGGATTTTATCCAGATCAATACTCATCGCTAATGCTCTTGTAAGAACATCACAATCATTTGTTGGAAGTAGAAGATAACATCCAGCATTTACTCTTTCTTGTTTTCTTAAAGCTAGGGGAGCGACTAAGTTAATACCTATAAATTTTTCACCATTATGTTTGTTTATATAAAAAGAGGGGTTTTGAATTAATTTTTCTAATACCGCTCTAAGCTCAGTTTGCGATACATAAAAATCATATCCATCTTCTATGTTAAAAGGCCCAGAACTATATATATTAGCAAATGCTATTTTTAGCACAGCATTTTTGTGCTCTGCATTATCGGGTTTCTCTCGGTATTCTTGTACCGCTAACGTTAATGCATCGATATGTTCTTCAGAACATTTAATCCATCCATCTAATCTAGGTTTCTCTACATTTCCTTTTGCACTAACGATCTGCACGCTATCTGGATCATCAACCATAAACGCCCTTACTTTTTTAGGAAGAGCGCTGTACCACCGAAGCACTTCTGGAGTCGACATAATGGGTTCTGAACACACATAGTTAGCATTGACATGACTAGTCAAAACAATATGCTGGCTTTCTATCACACCTTTTTCACGTAACAAGCAAATCGCCTCTTCACATTTTTCTTTTGTTGAAAATTCACGAATATCAAAAGTGAGTTGTTCTCCTGGTTCATAGATATTCTGTTTTTTTTCTCCACGTTCTGTTGTTTTTATCATTTTTATGCCATTTGGGAATTGTTCACGAAATTCTTCAGTAGAGATAGGAGGTGTATATACCCACAAACCATGCGTGTTTCTCACGTAGTCAACACCTTGCTCAACAAGTTTGCAAGCTGTATCAAGGCATTTTTTTTCATCAAATCCTACGGCATGCGTAGATATGAGATCGTTAGTTTCTGATTTTGGATTTCGTAGTCTTTCTTCTATCGCTTCTACCAATACAGTTAATTCTGGTGATTGATGATTTAATTTTACGCTGTTCTCAATCAATCCCTGTAAAAAGAAATCCACGTGATTATCTGCATTCAATTGCCGCTGAAGCCGCTGCCAATCCATGATCTGTAAAGCATAGTTTCCATCCAGCTCTTTTTGCAAACAAGCGATTATTTGTTGGCCATCATAAAATTGAATTGTCATATGGTCAGTATAATTTAAAATAAATCGTGCTGTAGATTTTGGAGTATGCCCCCATAAAGTGGATTCATTAATAGCAGTCAGGCGAAGATCTGCTTTTTGGAAATATTCAAGCATCGCTGAGATATTATAAACATCAGGCTTTTGGGTTACGCCAGAAAATTGAGCAATCACGGGCATGGGCTTATCAAAATCTACACTTGTATCATAAAATGTAAAATCACAACCTGCGCGCATCGCTTCTAAATTAGTTGAAACCTGATATTTATGATATTGGATGAGCTGAGAGGTCGGCATATAACGACCTGTTTTGACTCCTCGGTCGAAGGATCGTTTTAGTGCTTCCAAGACTGCTAGTAGCGGAGAATGCACCTCAATCTGAGTGCCTACACTAAGCTTGCCACGAATCCAAGATCCGGCAAATGCAACGTCAATTAAGGTGTGTGGCGCGGATCCGTTTTCGGCTAGCTTACCCCAATAATCAATCAAACTATCAAATATAATAGAGCTTTCTCGATGAGTACGTGATCCATGCTTTTTAATTTCTTCAGGGTCTTCGCCCAGGGGTAATAATAATTTTTTGTATAAATCAGGATCAAGCACTAACAAATCCCCATCAAATCTTTTGAGCTGTTGATCTGTTACCCTGCTTTTACCAGAAGCAGGGCCGCCAACAACAAGCACTGATCGCCTTTCGGCATTCGTATAAAATGTTTTTGGCTTAAGCGCATAATCTTTAGCTAACACATCATCACGCAGCAACGGCATAGGTTGTTTTGCCTGTTGTTCGAAAAGCATCATTCTGAGTAGCTGAGTGATATGTTGTTGCACTATTTGTGTGGTGACTGCCTGCTTAATAATAAAATCTTTATTTTTTCTTGCTTCGGGAATGAGTTTGGCTAAACGATCACGATCCTGCCTTTCAGCAGGGGTAGGTCTTACTGCGCCTGGTTCGGATGCATTATAATGATCAATTTTATTATTTAATTTTTCGTAACGCAGACGGTTTGATTCTAAAATACCAATAAAAGATTTTCGAGCAAGCAAAATATATTTTTCGATATCATTCGGCTTATCAGAGATGATTTCATGTTGCATTAATTGCACTACTTCCTCTGCTTTCTTCTGCGCAATTGCGGCAAATTCAGAGCGCTGTTCTGTTATGAAAGGTTTAACCCTCTCTTCATATATACGACGAGTAGTGTTTTCAAATTCCTTTTCATCAGACCATTTATAATATAGTGAGAGCGCTAATATGGTTTCATGCAGCGCAAGACGCTCTGAAGAAAAATTAAATGTCTCGATGCCAGTCATCTGCTGACAAAGCGTTATATCTTTTTGCAAATCTTCTGAGCTACGTTGCTCATTAAAGCAAAAAATAGGTCTATAGATTGTTGCGTCCGCAGGTATTGCTTGATCAGAGACCATGACGTACCAGGAAGCCGGCTCTTCTTTTTCTTTTTTACTTATTTTAGATTCAACTAAGCGATCGAAAGGTGCACGTTTTTGCATGCGCAACGTTGTGATAAATCTTCCTACATGACTAAAAATAGGCTGTTTTTCTACTTTACCTAACGATTGCCAAAAGAATTTTTGAGTGCTGTTTTCTTCTTCAATCTGTTTGACGGGTATCATTTGAATTTTTTTAATACCTTCGCTGAGTTGCGGACGGAATTGTTTTTGAAGCGCTTGAATTTCTATAAAAGTTAGCGTGCTCAGATTTATTATGATTTGCATGGTCACTGTAGTTGCGCAATTAGTTTCTTTACTTAATGGGTCAATATCATCAGAGGAATGAACTATTATTTTGACACGTTCCTTAGCAATAAACTGGCTGAGATCAACGCCTGTTTCTTCATGCAATTCTCGAAATGCTGCCAAAACACAATGCGCTTTTTCAGAATCAACGCCCTGTACAACGTTTAAAAAAGCTTGGTTTTCTTCCTTAGTTAACTCATCGCCATCAACCCGACCAATCGGAACATTCCAATTTCGTTTATCGTTGATGAAAAGAATATGATCTTCACCTTGAGGATCTTTAAAGCAAACATAAGCAGCTGCATTGAATACTTTTCCTGCAGAGACAAAAAGGGTTTGTTGATAGAAGCGATCGCGTCCGACCTCTAGTGTATCCTCTACATCAACAACGGTAACGTTGAAGCTGCCATTGATTGATGGCACCGCTTCTTTTCCAACAAGCAATTTTTTGTCTGCAGTAATCTGTGCCCACTGTCGAGGACGAGTGCGTAACAAATAAAACCCAGGTTCACGATCGCTAAGATACCGTCTAGCCAAAGTTGTTATTTCTTCTGCGGAATGGAAACGCTTGTGCTCAAGCTTAGTTTTCTTTTCATCTTCTGAAATAATTGGTTTTCTCATTATATTTACCTCTTTGAAACATGTACAATTCAGCTGTTTTTGCACGATAACTTATGGCCATCATTGTAATATAAAAAAATAAATAGTACATAAAAAATATTTTAATTTTAATTTGGACTGTACATTAACTCAGATTATTTTTATGGTAATATTCAAACCGAATTGTTGTATGCGGTTTCAAACAGGTTAATTTTAAAATTATCTTAAAGAGGACTTTTAAATGAGTAGATCAACTTCATCCGCTTTCTTTATCTCAAACAATCAAAAAAAAGAAATTTTAAATTTTTACGACGTCATAGAAAAAATTGAGCGTAGTGTTGGCTATAAAGGCGCTCCAGAAAGCGATCAAACCCTGCCATACGTTGGCGAAAAACCGGGTGGTAGCGATGTAGGACACATCGTTCTTATGAACGATGGAGGATACATTGTAAAAACTGGCGTGACCTTGAGTTTGCTTGGTCAAGCATTGAAAAAGTTTGTAGAAAAAAGACCAGATAAAGAACGCCTATATCTGAGCTTTATCGTGGGTAACTTTACACGAATTGTCGGAGACGAAACTGCAGATCGTCAACAACTCGCTGATAAATTAGGACAGAAGCATGGGAAAACATATGAAAATATTACGCAAAAAGAAATAACAGAATTACTCACGAGTGAAATATTAACAACCCTAAATCAATTTAAAGAAACTGTCGCCGGAAAAGCGATACTTGAAAAATTAAACGAAAATACCTTAAATACCAATGAAATTTACAATATTTATCATTACATTGTGACCCAAAATGAAATATTGCGCGATGTCATTGGCCTTGCTGCATTTGCAGATTTAGTGAATGGCGCTTGCGGTCAATTTTTCAATAATGATTTTCAAAAGCGTTCAACACCATCTGCAATGTTAGACGACCATCGTTTGTTGTTAGAGTCAAATGGTAGCAAAGCGACTTATATGGCTTCCCGTTTTAATACAACCGCAGAACCTTTTGATAAATTTTTATTAGAACCTTTTCGCACAAACAAACGTGATAATTTTGAAAACACAGAAGCTTGGATAAGACAATGTCAGCAGGATCTGTCCAATAAAATTTTAAATATACAAGGCTTATGCTCAGCAATATTAATTCGCCATATCATGGGTGAAAGCGCTGATTTAGGTCCAGATAATATGTTGATTGCTTTAAATAACGATATTCAGCACATTATCAATATTGATGTTACTGGTTTTCGTTATCCACGTCGCAATGGTTTTCACGATCCAAGAAAAAATGAAACACGCTTAGGCTGGGAAGATACATTGAAAACCGATAATCCTAATGACATTATGAATTTTTTATTTGATAAGACTGTATTTAGCGACAGATTTGTTTCAGACGCATCAGATATTGATAAAACGCTGAAAAAAAATGTTATCGATGCAATTATGGAAACATTAAAAAGTAAAATTGATCCAAAAAATGCATATAAAGAAGTCTTAGCTGTGCGTCAATGGCTACAACAACAATCATCTGAATTTGTTGTTAGTTCGTTAAATAACGCAATAACAGAAGCGTACAATGCATTAAATCCTATCGTAAAACCACAAAGATATTATTTAGAAAAAGTACTTAAATATAATGAGCGTTTTATTCAAGATAGTATTCAGGTCGCAAAAGAAAGCTTGGAATTACAACAGGAACTTACCGTGCCATCATTTTAAGAATAAGAAGTAATGGTGATTTGGGCGATATAGTTATTTCGTACATGTCCCTAAATTTATATACTTCTGTTTCTTTCATGTGATACATAATTTTGTTAATTGAATCCAGTAAGTAGGCAATTGCTTTTGAATGACTTGCTCAGCCAATTTTGCTGAATTCATATCATGAAATAAAGCAAAGCAAGTAGGGCCACTGCCACTCATGCGCGCGAATGCACAGTGTTTTTGTTGCTTTAAAATAGTTAAAAGTGTTTGAGTATCGGGTATTGATTTTATTGCCGCCGATTCTAAATCGTTGTGGCTTTTTAGAATAGTAGAAAAATCAATTTCATCGTTTAAAGGCGCTGTAAAAGATTTATTTTCTTTTTTATATTGCTGAAATATGGCAGAGGTTGATAAAGACTGGCAAGGATTCACAAGTAATATAAATTTAGGCATAAAAGACAGATCAATTGCATTAATATTTTCACCAATGCCAGAAACAAAAGCAGATTGGGCCGAAATACAAGCGGGCACATCGGCACCCAATGTCAATCCCAATTCCATCAATGTCTTCTTATCAATATTTAAATTCCAAAATTGATTTAATCCTTTTAAAACAGCTGCTGCATCGGTAGAACCGCCGCCTAATCCAGCGCCGACAGGAATATTCTTAGTTAAATAAATAGAAGCACCGGACGCTATGTGATATTTTTTTTGAAGCAGTAGGGCGGCACGATACGCTATATTATTTTCGATTAACGCATCAGATAATCGTGATTGAAATTGACCATCGATAGTGAATGATAGGGAGTCTGATTCAAATATGCTGATGAAATCACCAAATTCAGTGAAAACAAATACGCTTTCTAATAAATGATAACCGTCATTGCGACGTCCTGTAATATGTAAGAATAAATTTAATTTTGCAGGGGCTGTGACTTTCATAAATAGTTTCATATCATTGCAGGCATTTGTACACTCACGCTCACCATCGCTGCAATCCCTTCAGAACGCCCTAAAAAACCTAATTTCTCAGTTGTGGTGGCTTTTATATTGACGCGATTGCACTGTAATAATTGTATTAAATTATCACGCATCACAGATTTAAAAGTAAATATTTTAGGTGTTTCACAAATCACGGTTATATCAACATTCACTAAAATCGCTTTTTTTTTGGAATACAATTGCAAGGCGTGTAAAACAAATTTTGATGAATCGGCATTTTCCCAGCGAGAATCAGTGGGTGGAAAATGCTCACCAATATCACCAGCACCGATAGCCCCTAATAATGCATCAACCAATGCATGCAATGCGACATCGCCATCAGAATGCGCAATCAATTCATATCGACATGGAATTTTAATGCCACAGAGCACTATAAAATGGTCATGATTAAGCGGTTTTAATGCGTGAACATCAAAACCTTGGCCGATTAAAAAAACGGATGAATTTATCATGGCAATGACCTATCATGGCAATAAATAACTGCGGGAATAGTAACATGAAAACAGTTCAATGGGCAGTCATCGGTGCGGGACCCGCTGGCATTACGGCTGTCGGATTATTATTAGATGCAGGCGTTTCACCTAAAGAAATTTTATGGTGTGATCCGCATTTTCAAGTGGGTGATTTCGGGCGCTTATGGCGTGAGGTAAATAGTAATACGCGTGTTGCGTTATTTCAAAAGCAGCTACAGTCTATTAGCAGTTTTGATTATGCAAAAAAATCACCGCAATTTGAATTGGATGAAAAAGATCCAGATGGCTATACAACATTAAAAGTAGCAGCACAACCTTTGCAGTGGGTGAGTGATCAATTATGTCAAAAAGTAATAATTCAAAAAACGCTTGTGAAATCATTATCAATTGAAAAGGGTGCATGGCAGTTAGAAACAGAAACTAAGCAATTTTTCGCGAAAAAAGTGATATTGGCAACGGGAGCAGAACCGAAATCATTAGATTACCCGGGGGTGCAAAAAATTGATTTGGTGACAGCATTAACACCCAGTGAATTAAAAAAAACAGTTAATAAAAACGATGTGGTTGCTGTGTTTGGTAGTTCGCATTCTGCGATGATTTCAATACGTAATCTAGTTGAAGCAGGTGTGCAAAAAATTGTGAATTTTTATTTGTCACCACTGTGTTATGCAGTATTGCTAGATGATTGGATTTTGTATGATGATACGGGATTAAAAGGTGAAACAGCTGCCTGGGTGCGGGAAAATATTTCCAAACAGTGTTTGTCGCAAGTGTCGCGTTATCTGTCGATCGCTGAACATATCGATGCGCAGTTGCCGCACTGTAACAAAGCGATTTACACAGTGGGTTTTAAGCCGCGTCATATTCCCACTCACGGGGTTTCTCTTGCCCATTATGACGTCTCAAATGGCATTATCGCACCCGGCTTGTTTGGTGTGGGTATTGGATTTCCCCTTGTCGTCATGGATCCGTTTGGCCGAAAAGAGTCGAATGTGGGTGTATGGAAGTTTTTTAAAAATTTGAAACGGACATTACCGTTGTGGCAACACTATCCTCTTTAATTAACAAAAACTTAAGGTAGATTAACGGGGGCTTAATTACTGAAAAACTTTAAAAATCGGTTTTCAAACAAGGTTTCTTCCTGTATCTTGTGCTTAATTATGTTCAACAATAACTCAAATACAGGGTGTGATGCTAGCCGGTAATTTTTCACAAGCTATCAACGGAGATGAAACGGGCTTGCTCACATCTAGGGCATTCTCTGTTCCCCATGAAGTTTATGAAATTATTCATAAGTTACAACCGAAAGCAGAAAAAAAGGCTGCACAGAGAGAACCTGAACTTTCGCGCCATAGCTCAACCTTGTCGATGCAATCTCTTGATGTTGGGGCAGTTGCCGTTAATATCAAATCAGAGTCAATACCCACACCACAGCATCAAACCAAATTAATTATTTATATAAAGTTAGGTGTTGCCTATGGATTACTCGTAGGCAGAACACTGTCTTGTTTATATCGTTTCGTTACAGCACAAGATGCAGTTGAGTTGTTTTCAGAATTACCTTGGATAGATCAATGGAAATCTTCTCCAAACATACGCATTATTGCTGATAGCTTCGCGGGGACGGTAACGTTCTGCGACATGATTCGCACCATTGGTAGCTCGAAAGGTCATGTTATTGAACTGTGCA
>Ga0155553_184_pt1 | contig 23217 bp, 26 predicted proteins | sample RifCSPhighO2_12_FD_107210 | JGI IMG/M metagenome (GOLD analysis project Ga0155553, IMG submission 107210) | Gammaproteobacteria bacterium RIFCSPHIGHO2_12_FULL_38_11
CCCACACCCACAAACATCTCAACAAAATCAGAACCGGAAATCGTAAAAAACGGCACTTTTGCTTCGCCTGCAACTGCTTTAGCCAACATGGTTTTACCTGTACCAGGCGACCCGACTAACAAAACGCCGCACGGCATTTGGCCACCAAGCTTTTGAAATTTATTAGGGTCTTTTAAAAATTCAACCATTTCTTCTAATTCAGCCTTGGCTTCATCCACGCCTGCCACATCTTTAAATGTTACTTTCACTTGATCCATGCCCAGCAAACGTGCTTTGCTGCGACCAAATGACATTGGCCCACCCTTGCCACCGCCCTGCATTTGTCGCATAAAGAAAATCCAAACACCAATTAATAACAAAAATGGCGCCCAGCTAATTAAAATTTGGGTGAGTAAACTGCGTTGTTTAGGGGGTTGGCCTTCCACACTGACTTTTTGTTTGATCAAATTATCCAGCAAACTTTGATCCGGCATCGGCATGTAAGTTTCAAATTGCTTACCTTCTTTGGTTTTGCCGGTAATAATATCGTTTTGAATGACAACACTGCCAATTTTATTATCTTGTACCGACTGTAAGAATTGAGAATAGGTATATTGCGCAACATCGGGTTCTTGTGGGCCAAAATTACTAAAAATCGTGATTAAAACCACGGCAATAATTAACCACAAAAACAAGTTTTTTAACATTGTATTCAAAATAAGATCCTCGTAAGCAGCAGTGCAATAGATTTAATTATACCTGTTCCAACTCAAGATGCTAACGAAATCCCATCGCCAATATGTAAATTTCCGTTGATTCAGAACGCGATGCTTCAGGCTTTCGATATTTCACCTGTTTAAAATGCGTTTTCACACGCTGTAAAAATTCTTCTAAGCCAGCACCGTGAAATGCTTTAAATAAAAATGTGCCACCTGGCTTTAAATTTTTTTCCACGCAATCTAATGCCAATTCCAACAAATGAATCGTTCGCGGCAAATCAATGGAACGTTGACCACTTAAATTCGGCGCCATATCTGAAATAATGACATCCGCCTTTTCACCGTTTAATTCCGTATTTAACTGATCCAAAATAATGTGATCGTTAAAATCACCCAAAATAAAAATTACATCGGGCACACCATCCATCGGCAACAAATCAATGGCAATAACTTTTCCACTTTGCCCAACGTATTTTCTGGCAACTTGTGACCACCCCCCTGGCGTTGAACCCAAATCAATTACTGTCATACCCGGTTTAAACAGTTTATCTTTTTCTTGTATACCCAATAATTTAAATGCAGCGCGCGAAGCATAACCTAAGCGTTGCGCTTTTTTAACGTAAGGGTCATTGAGATGACGGTGTATCCAACTTCTGTTTTTTATTTTTGGCAAGGTGTTTAATTCCTTAATCGATAAAAATCATAACATGCCTAACTCTAATTTCGCCGTATCGCTCATCATGCTTTGATCCCAGGCTGGTTCAAAAACAATTTCAATTTCTGTTTTTTTAACGCCAGGAATCGCTAATATTCTTTGTTTTGCATCATGTGCAATCACGGGGCCCATGCCACAACCCGGTGCTGTTAATGTCATCACAACATTAACAATATAACCGGTGCTATCTGTAATATCAGGTGTAACAGTACAATGATACACAAGACCGAGGTCAACTATATTCACAGGAATTTCAGGATCGTAAACACCTTTTAATTGATGCCACACTTGATCTTCAATTGTCGCATCTTCTGGCAACTCAGATAAGGAATTCGTGGGCGTCTTCCCCAAAGCATCCGCATCTTTTCCATCAATACGCGCCAAATTACCATAAACAGCAACGGTGTAACTATTTCCCAATGATTGTGTAATGGTTACTTCTGTTCCTTCGTGCAGCATAATACGCGCGCCAGAGGGGACGAGTAATGCTGTGCACTCGCGGGATAAAATAATTATTTGTTTATCGCTCACAATCACCGCCTTTTTCAAAAGGAAATGATTTTGCATCGGCAAAATCAGAGGGATTTTTCAAATTAAAACTCTCACCACAGCCGCATAAACTATCAGCCTGTGGATTATGGTATTCCAATTGATATACACCCAATCCCTTTTTAACATAATCAATTTCAGTACCCTTCAATATTTCAGCACTGGCTGCATCGATATAAATCAATAAATCAGGTGTTTGAATTTCAATATCTGTTTCCTTTTTTTTACTTTCAACCATTTCAGGAATATACATATATCCTGAGCAGCCTGTTTGTTTTACAGACAAACGAAATGCAGAATTATTATTTTTTAGCATGGTTTTAATATGCTCTTTTGCTGCTGCTGTTAATATAATCATGATATCGCCTCAATCATCGTCTGCCACGCGAGTGTCGCACATTTTACACGCGCAGGGTATTCACAAACGCCCTTTAATACGGATAATTTCCCCAATAAATTAACCCGTGATTCATCGCCTTTTGTTACCAATAAGTGAAATGCATCAAATATATTTTTTGTTTCAATAACTGTTTTTCCTTTCAACGCTTCTGTCATTAACGAAGCGGAAGCCATTGAAATAGCGCAACCTGAACCTTGAAAGCTTGCATCAATAATTTTATCATTTTGTATTTTTAAAAATAAGGTTAATCGATCGCCACATAAAGGATTAAAACCCACTTTATAAATGCTGGCATCATCCATCACTTTAAAATTACGGGGATGGCGGCCATGATCAACAATTAATTCTTGATATAACTCTCGTAAATCAGACATGAAATATCTTCCGAACGTTTTTTAAAGCCATTATTAATGCATCAATATCAGAACATTCGTTATAAACTCCAAAGGAAATACGCACCAATGCAGACACATTTAAATAATCTATCAGTGGCATCGCGCAATGATGCCCTGCTCTCACTGCAACATGTGATTGATCTAGAATCGTTGCAATATCGTGCGGATGTGCGCAATTCATAGTAAAAGAAATCACGCCCAATTTATTTTTTGATGTGCCGTAGATGGTTAAGCCATCGATTTTTTGCAATTGCTCAGTTGTATAATTTAGCAGTTGCTGTTCATGTTTTTGAATCAAATAAAATTTATCGTGCGTCAGACTTTCGCGGTCGCTAAGGAAGATTGCTTTTTCCCTTGCTAACGCGCGGGGCTCTGATATGGTAAGGAAGATTGCTTTTTCCCTTGCTAACGCGCGGGGCTCTGATATGGTCTCGCTGCCATTGGCACTGCTCACACCTAAAATATAATCAATCGCAGCGCCAAATCCAATCACACCCGCAATGTTAGGTGTTCCCGGTTCAAGCTTATTGGGTAACACATTAAACTCTGTTTTTTCAAACGTGACTTGGCGAATCATATTGCCGCCTGTCTGGTACGGCGTCATGGTATCTAAATATTTTTCTTTACCATACAAAACACCAACGCCCGTTGGACCATACATTTTATGGGCTGAAAACACATAAAAATCACAATCTAAATCTTGCACATCAACCGGCATGTGCCCAATCGCTTGTGCACCATCTAATAAAACAGGAATGTTTTTTTCACGCGCTGCTTGAATTATTTTTTTAACAGGATTAATGGTACCAAGCACATTGGAAACATGAATAACAGCGACCAACTTGACTTTATCTGTTAACGCCTTAAAATAAAAATCAAGATCAAAGTCACTGCTATTTAATAACGGAATAATAATTAATTTTGCACCCACTTTTTCACATACTTGTTGCCACGGTACAATATTTGAATGATGCTCCATGGCAGAAATAATAATTTCATCTCCTGCTTTTATATTTTCTAATCCAAATGAATGTGCAATTAAATTAATTGCCTCTGTTGTTCCTTTTGTAAAAATAATTTCATGCGCGCATTTTGCATTAATAAATTGCATTACTTTTTCACGCACACATTCATACGCAGACGTTGCACTTTCACTGAGTTTATAAATACCGCGGTGCACATTCGCATAATCTTTTTCGTAAAATTGCATTTCCGCATCAATAGCAGATTGGGGTTTTTGAGACGTCGAAGCTGAATCTAAATAAATTAAATCAGGATTGTGTTTGAAAATAGGGAAATCATCTCTCATCATAAAGTAACTCGCGAAATTCGCGCGCAGGCTTTCGCCAGCGCTTCCGTGCTATTTATTATTTCATTCACAAAACCTTCAATTAATAAATTACGTGCATCGTTTTCTGTAATGCCTCGCGCGCGTAAATAAAATAAAGCATTTTCATCCAAGCAACCCACTGTTGCACCATGAGAACATTTTACATCATTGGCATCAATTTCTAAAAAAGGGCGCGTTGTCACTTCTGCTGTTTTCGATAGTAATAAATTTTTATTCAATAGATGGGCTTCTGTTTTTTGAGCATTGCGCGCAACAATAATTTTTCCTTCAAAGGAGGCTTTTGAAGAATCGTGTAACACACCTTTCCACAATTGTCGGCTGATGCAATTTGAAACGGTATGATTTATCACTGTTTTGATGTCTAGCGTTTGTATGTCACGCCCTTGATATAAGCCAAAAAGGGATATTTCAGCATTTTTCTCTTGAAAATTTACTTCAATGTCCTGCTTAATTGATTTTTCTGAATCATCAATAATATAGAGATTTATTTTACTGTTTTGCTGTGGTGAAATAATAATATTATTATCTTGAATGGTGATTTCATTTGATGAATCGCTAAACGCGTGTAATTCGCCATTGATAATGATTAAGTTTTGAGGCGTTTGTGCTGTTTTCATAATAGTTTCTTTCAATTCTGACACACACCCTTCCGGGCGCGTATCTGTGCTATTTTATAGTAATTCGCTATACCCACTCGCTTCAATCTCCTGCGCCAATTCTTTGCCGCCTGATTGCACAATTTTCCCGTTCATTAATATATGCACAAAATCAGGTTCTACGTAATTTAATAGACGTTGATAATGGGTAATGAGTAAAATGGCTTTATCAGGGCTGCGTAATTGATTCACTCCTTTGGCAACCACCTGCAAGGCATCAACATCCAGACCCGAATCGGTTTCATCACAAATCGCTAGTTTTGGCTGCAGTAATAACATTTGTAAAATTTCATTTCGCTTTTTTTCGCCGCCAGAGAATCCTGTATTAACAGCCCGTTTTAAAAATTTTTCATCCATGCCAACCTCTGACAAATAACTTTTAATAATTTCCATAAATTCAAATGCGTCTAATGGCGATTCTCCCCGCGCTTTACGAATGGCATTTAATGCAGTTTTTAAAAAATAGGAATTATTTACACCGGGAATTTCAACAGGATATTGCATTGCCAAAAATAAGCCAGCAGCAGCACGCGCTTCAACAGACTCATTTACAATTTCCTTACCACAAAATAAAATTTCACCTTGCGTCATCGTATAACCATCGCGACCCGCCAGAATATTAGACAAGGTTGTTTTACCTGAACCGTTTGGCCCCATAATTGCATGCACCTCGCCAGCATTGATCGTTAAATTAATGCCTTTAAGGATTTCTGTGTTGCCCACTTTGGCGTGGAGGTTTGTGATTTTTAACATATTTAATTGCTCTGTTTAATTCATAAAATAACACATATAATTGCCCCCTTTGAAAAAGGGGGGCGGTTTTGCAAAAGCCAAAACCGGGGGGATTTATCCGACAGACCCCTCAAGACTCACCGCCAATAATTTCTGCGCTTCAACTGCAAACTCCATCGGTAACGCTTGAAACACCGTTTTGCAAAATCCATTTACGATCATCGACACTGCATCTTCCGAAGAAATACCACGCTGTTGACAATAAAATAATTGATCTTCGCTAATTTTTGAAGTAGTTGCTTCATGCTCCACTTGTGCCGTTTTATTTTTAACCTCTATCGTAGGAAATGTATGCGCACCACAGGTGTCGCTAATTAATAATGAATCGCACTGGCTGTAATTACGCGCATTGTCTGCCATTGGACTGATACGCACCAAACCACGATACGTATTACTCGCATTTCCCGCTGAAATTCCCTTTGAAATAATCGTACTCTTCGTATTTTTTCCTGCATGAATCATTTTCGTGCCTGTATCAGCCTGTTGATAATGATTGGTTAACGCAACAGAATAAAATTCACCAACAGAATAATCTCCTTTCAAAATAACACTGGGATATTTCCAAGTAATCGCCGAACCTGTTTCAATTTGTGTCCACGAAATCTTTGAATACTCTCCCTGGCATAAACCACGCTTTGTTACAAAATTATAGATACCCCCTTTACCATTTTCATCACCTGGATACCAATTTTGGACGGTCGAATATTTAATTTGCGCATTTCTATGCGCAATTAATTCAACCACTGCCGCATGCAATTGATTTTCATCACGCATCGGTGCAGTGCATCCTTCTAAATAACTAACATGACTGTTTTCATCAGCAATAATTAAAGTACGTTCGAATTGCCCTGTATTTAAAGCGTTAATGCGAAAATAAGTTGATAATTCCATCGGGCATCGCACTTCTTTAGGAATATAAACAAACGATCCATCTGTAAAAACAGCGGAATTGAGTGCTGCAAAAAAATTATCACGATAAGAAACAACCGAACCTAAATATTTTTTAATTAATTCCGGGTGGTTATGAACCGCTTCTGAAAAAGAGCAGAAAATCACACCCGCTTCTTTTAATTTTTCTTTAAAGGTAGTTGCAACAGACACGCTATCAAATACAGCATCCACTGCAACACCAGCTAATCTTGCACGCTCATGCAAAGGCACACCCAATTTTTCATACATTTCTAATAATTTAGGATCTACCTCATCCAAACTTTTCGGTGCGTTTTTTTTTGATTTGGGTGCCGAAAAATAACTGATGGCTTGATAATCGATAGGATCAATTTTTAAGTGTGCCCAAGTCGGCATTTTAAGTGTCAGCCAGTATTGATACGCTTTCAAGCGCCACTGCAACAAAAAATCAGGCTCATTTTTTTTGGCGGAAATAAAACGAATCACGTCTTCATTTAAGCCAGGTGCGACAGTGTCCATTTCGATATCTGTGACGAATCCGGGGGTATATGCTTTCTTTAGTACCGCATCGATGTGGGATTTATTTGTCATAATTTCAGTGTCAGGGATCAGTGTCAGTTATTTGACGGTAGTGTATCATAACCGTACTCCAATGCTAATTCGGAAGGTGGGCTTACTATGAAAAATAATCACACTGGCAAAACCATACTGATCGTTTCGCTTATCAACGCTTTAATAAACGCTTTACTAGCTGTATTAAAAATCATTGTCGGCAAAATCGGTCACTCCCAGGCGCTCATTGCAGACGGCATCCATTCATTTTCTGATTTAATGAGCGATACCTTTGTTTTTCTAGCAGCACGCGCGGGTGCAAACGATCCTGATAAAGAACACCCTTATGGGCACCAACGCATTGAAACAATTGCGACAATTTTAATTGCGCTCATTTTATTAATTGTAGGGGGGTCAATCGGTTATGAAGCTGTTCATCGAATTTTTTATCATGGTTTTAAAAAGCCAACCTTGCCAGTCATCATTATCGCCATTGTTTCTATTATAGCCAATGAAGCCTTATTTCATTACTCAAAAAATCAAGGCGAAAAAATTAATTCAAATTTATTGATTAGCAACGCATGGCATAAGCGAAGTGATGTTTTTGTTTCACTTATTGTTTTAATTAGCGTACTGGGTAGCTTATGGGGATTGCCCTGGTTAGACGCTGTTGGTGCTTTTTTTATTGCTCTACTAATCATTAAAATGGCCTTTAAAATGATTTGGCAATCTGTCCAAGAATTAATTGATCATGCTGTTGATGAATTAACCTTAGCGGAAATTAAGAAAGTAATTCGACACATTTCAGGCGTGAAATCTATTCACCAATTGCGTACACGATTGCATGGTAGCTATATTTTTGTTGATTTACATATTATTGTTGACCCCCATATCTCAGTTTCCGAAGGTCACCATATCGGCGAGGAAGTTCATGCTGCTTTGTTAAAGAATATTAAAAACTTGTTTGACGTTACTGTGCATATCGACCCTGAAAACGATGAAACAGCACATCCATCCTTGCATTTACCGAATCGTGAAAAGCTACGAACTATATTAGCAAAACACTGGTCCTCATTGCCGCATTATAAGCAAATTCAAAAAATAAATATGCATTATTTGGCAGGGCAATTGACCATTGAAATTTTCATGCCATTGGATGCGATTGAAAATTGTTCTGCAGAAAAATTATCACAAAAATATCAAGAAGCGGTTCATGACGTTCATGAAATTTCAAATGTTATGATATATTACGTTCACTCACACACACACTGACACTGAGTCTAATGACAAGCTACCTCTTCTACGACATCGAAACCACCGGATTAAATAAATGTTTTGATCAAGTGCTACAATTTGCGGCCATTCGAACCGATCTTGAATTAAATGAATTATCACGCGAAGAAATTAATATTAAATTAAACAATGATGTTATTCCTGCCCCCGCTGCAATCATTACACACCGCATTGGCGTTGAACATTTTTCACGTGGCTTATCAGAACTAGAAGGCATACAAAAAATTCACGCTTTATTAAATGCGCCTAACACCATCAGCGTCGGTTATAATACTTTGGGGTTTGATGATGAATTTTTACGTTTTTCATTTTATAAAAATTTATTATCGCCTTACACCCATCAATTTTCAAATGGCTGTGGACGGATGGATATTTATCCCATCACCGTCCTCTACTCCTTATTCAGGCCAGACCATTTAATCTGGCCAAATATTAATGGTAAAGCCAATTTCAAATTAGAAAACATAAACGCACAAAATAAATTATTTGAAGGTCAAGCGCACAATGCAATGGTCGATGTTGAGGTTACGCTTGCCCTTGCCAGAAAATTATTTGAAGATAAAAAAATGTGGGATTTTGTCACTGATTATTTTCAAAAAAAATCAGACGAAGCGCGAGCAATATCCTGTGAATCCAACATAACAATAGATGAGAAAAACCATAAAATTGGATTAATGGTCAATGGCAAAATTGGTTCAGCATCACAATTTATCGCCCCTGTCATAGCACTGGGACAACATCAACATTATAAAAATCAATCATTATGGTTACGGCTAGATGATGAAAAATTACTTACTACAAAATTAGATGCAATCAGTAATACTACCAAAGTATTTAAAAAACGATTTGCCGAACCGCCTGTTTTTTTACCGCTAAAAAAAAGGTATTTAAGTTTGCTGTCTGACGAACGAAAAAACAAAATGGCTGATAATCAAAAATGGTTAGCAAAAAATCCAACCCTATTTCATGCTATTGCTGATTTTTATCAACACGAAAAATACAAGCCGGTACCGGAACGTGATGTGGATGCAGCATTATATGACATTGGATTTCCAACACCCCAAGAAGAAAAATTATTTTCGCAGTTTCACCGCGCTGAACGCAGTAAAAAATGGGCTATTGCATTACAGTTTCCAAACATGACACGACAAACACAAGCGATGCGAATTTTAGGTCGCCATTTTCCAGAGCAATTACCCGACAAAATCAAAAAAGTGTTTAATGCTTATTTAGATGCAAGCCCCGTTGATTTTCGTGGTGAAAAGAAATTAACGGTGTCTCAAGCGTTAATGGATATTGCTGAGTTACAAAAAACAGATAAGTTGGATGATACGCAAAAGAAATTGCTGAACGATCTTCGGCTATATTTAAGTCACCCCTATAAAAACCGCTTCTAAATTTCCCCCTTTGAAAAAGGGGGTCGATTTTGCAGAAGCCAAAACCGGGGGATTTTTTCTATTTAGCTGTAGCAGGCTTCGCTGCCGCAGACGCTGCTGCAGGAGCCGCTGGTGCTGCCGCTGAAGACGCCACCATTTCTGTTTGCACTTGTTTAATTTCATTGGTTAATTGCACTTGCATTTTTTGCATTTCATTTTGTACATGGGCAATTTGCGCTTGCACATTGGCTTGTAAATTCGCAATGGCCTTTTGTGTTGCCGCTTGTTGCGCTGCCAAAGCTTGCTTAAAAGTCACTGCTTGCGCCTGAATTTGCTGTTGCAAAGTATTAATTGCTGCTTGATCAGAAGCGCCTGCAGCGAATGCAGATGCTGAAAACCCCATGAAAATCATCATTGAAATAGTTGTTAATTTCATTGTACATACTCCGTTATGTGGTTGATCTGAGACGTAATAAATCGCGTCTCCTCTACGACGACGCAGGTCGAGATTTATTATAACCTACAATCCAGCTGTAAATAAACGGTACCAAACAACCGATCACAACACCACTGATGATAATAATTTCATATCGCATTATATTCCCCACAGGGATTTGTGATGGCGGAACAAATCCAATCACCACCGCAAACAAACACGTTACTAATCCCAACAAGCCAGTAAACCATAAGCCTACTTTCCCACCTGGAATTTTAAATGATCTAGGCACATCCGGAAATTTATAGCGTAATACAATGGCTGCAGGAAACATCGCAACATAAACCAACAAAGCTAATATGGTTGTCACATCCGTTAACACCCAAAATCCCCCTGATACTGTCGGCATTAAAATAAAAGCGGAGCACATGAACGTAAACAATATGCCTTGCAACATTAAAATTCGTACTGGTGTGTTATTTTTTGAAACTTTTGAAAAATATTTTGGAAACGAGCCATCTCGCGCTGCCGCTAACATTCCTTTGCTTGGCCCTAACATCCATGCTGCCGCTCCACCAATCGCGCCACACACAATTAATATCGCTAAAATAGGCATAAACCACATCATGTGAAATGTCTCAAAAAAGAATTCAAATGCCTGTAATAATCCCGCCACAATATTAATTTTATTGGCAGGCACGACAATTGAAATCGCCAATGAGCCCAAAATTAATGTCGTTAAAATTAATATCATTGAATAATATACAGCACGCGGATAATCACGTTGTGGATTAGCGACTTCACGTGCATGCGCTGCGGACATTTCCATGCCGACCAAACCATATAAAATTGCGATAAATAAAACCAGATTATTGATATTGCTTAAATCAGGAAAAAATGATTTTTCAGTAAAAACAATATTAATGGGTCGACCCATCATGACCCACACAATACCTAATACAATAATAAATAGCATCGGTACCAATGTACCCACGATGGCTGAAAAATTACTGAGCCTGCTTGCGGCAGTCATGCCCAAACAATTAACAAAAGTGCAACCCCAAAAGACAAGCATGATCACACTCAACATATAAAATTTATCGTGCGATAAAGCGGGGTTAATTGCATAAGCAATGGTAACGGCAATAACCGACATGATAGTTGGATACCAAACGACATTATAAAACCACTGTAACCATATGGTTAAAAATCCAATTTTTTTACCAAAAGCTTCACGCACCCAAACATAAACACCACCTGTTTCTGGCCAGCCCGTAGCCAACTCTGCCGACACCAGTGAGACCGGTAGAAAAAAAGTAATGGCCGCTAATAAGTAATAAAATACGGCGGAAAAGCCATACTCTGCACTAAAAGGCAATGTACGCAAGCTGTCGATCGCAATCACATTGATTGCCACTAGGCTTAGCACACTTAAGGGTTTTCGAATACTAATACTGCTCATGATGTTTCTCTCTCAATTAGCATAGAAACGCTGGCGGTAGCCTGCGTGTAAATTTCGCTTTAAAAAATGGTTAGTAATATAGGTTTAATTTTGTGTGTGAACCACACGATGTCGAATATAATGTGGATGTGCGTTCTCCGGAGAAACGATCTCATTGTTGAGATATTTTGATATTGCAATTGTTAACATTGCTTTTGCATCCGGATAAAGTTCAGTTTGTATGTCGCTGGCTTGTGAAAAAATACTAGGAGACAATTTTTCTTTGTAGACAGACCAAGCATTGCCAACAAGTTTAAATGGTACTTTAGAAAAAGCATTTATGTCAATGTTTTCAGGTGTACACAAAGCGTTTTCACGCTTTGATTGCATGATGCCATTTTCATCGGATTCATAAAATCCCCAGTAAATTTCGTCCATTCTGGCGTCCCAGCCTGAGACAATAAATCCCCCCGGTTTCGCTGCACAAAACTGACCCCCTTTTTCAAAGGGGATAATCACTGTCTGCGCCAAGGTCTGCAACGTTGACACTGGAATTAACGGAATCGTTAATCCAAACCCCAAACCCTGTGCCGTCGCCGTTGCCAATCGAACACCCATAAAACTACCGGGGCCACAACCAAACGCAATGACTGTTAAATCAGATAAATTAATTTTTGCTTCCGATAATAAATCCTGAATCATGGGCAAAATTAATTTTGCATGTTGTTGCGGCGCAATTTCATGACGCGAATAAATCTTCCCATCAACTTGCAATGCTGCACTGCAAGCATTGGTTGCAGTATCAAACGCTAAAATATTTATTCTCACATTCACACTCCAACGACGCAATAAATCGACGTCTCTACCACCAGCATTGGCGCTATGGTAACCTACTGCCCCATGTACACACAAATATTACCCTACAAAATTAACAGCGCTGAATTGTTTGAGCATTTCGTGCATCTTCCTTATTCGGTGTTTTTTGACAGCTGTCGATCAGTACAGGGCGAAGGACGTTACGATATTATTTCTGCACTGCCGTGCGAAGTAATTAAAAATCCTCTCGATATTGCCAACGCAATATCGACCCCCTTTTTTAAAAGGGGGCATCTTCCCAATAAACATAATCTCCCCTTTACGATCGGCGCGATGGGTTATTTCAGTTACGACATGGGTCGACAATTGGAAAAAATTCCTGAAATTGCATTGAATGATATTGCTTTACCTCAAGCGATTATTGGCATTTATGATTGGAGCATCGTTGTTGATCATCTCGAACAGAAGACGTATTTTACGTCGCTGCATGATTTCGATCATCCCAAAATAAAAAATATTCTAGATAGGTTAAACAGAGCCAATGGAAGCGAGAGCGCAAGCGACCGCGAAACTCAAGTCTGCAGTAAAATAAATTCAATGCCATTCTCTATCACAAAAAACTTCAAATCAAACATGACGCGCGAATATTATAACAATGCATTCAACGAAGTTAAAAAAAACATAGTGGCAGGAAATTGTTATCAAGTAAATTTAGCGCAACGTTTTACCGCTGAATTTACAGGTTCCACTTGGGAAGCCTACAAATTACTACGCGAAAAAAATCCTGCACCCTACGCTGCCTTTATGCAATTAGACAATGCGTCAATCTTATCTTTATCTCCCGAACGGTTTTTAAAAGTATTCATAGATAGCACAGAAGTGCAGGCGGAAGCCCGCGCGCAAACGAGCGACACATTACGCCAAGCGCAACACACCTTAACCGTCGAAACAAAGCCCATCAAGGGCACCGCATCGCGATTTACAGATCCTCTTCAAGACAAAAAATCTGCAGATGATTTGTTAGCGAGCGAAAAAGACCGCGCCGAAAATACCATGATCGTCGATTTATTGCGAAATGATATAAGCCGCAGCTGTATCGCCGGATCAGTAAAAGTTCCCAAACTATGTGCGCTGGAAAGCTTTAGCAACGTGCATCATTTAGTGAGTACGGTTACCGGAAAATTATCGCCTGATAAAACGGCGATGGATTTACTACAAGCCTGTTTTCCAGGCGGTTCAATCACGGGTGCACCAAAAATTGCAGCAATGGAAATCATTGAAGCGCTCGAGCCACATCGCCGCTCGCTTTACTGTGGCAGCTTGTTTTATGCGGATATGAATGGCAATTTAGACAGCAACATCGCCATTCGCACTGTGATTTGTGACGGCTATAAAATGCATCTCTATGCTGGCGGCGGAATTGTGTATGATTCTGAATGTGAAAAAGAGTATGAGGAAACAATGATAAAAATAAAAAAAATCATGGGGTTATTAAGCATTCGTTAGTCTATTCCTCTTTGTTTTCAAAATTTATTTCAACACAACAAAACCTATGTTATAGTTTGAGTAAGGCAGTCTGACTTACTTACGGAACTTTTATCATGAATATTTCAACTACAATACGTGAAAAAGTAATTCTTTCTTCGAAAGGACAAGTGGTTATTCCAAAATCATTACGCATAAAGCTAGGGATGCATTCTGGAAATGAATTACTGCTTTTGGTAAGACTAGATGGTGTTCTTGAAATAAAACCCATCAAACGCTCGATAGCAATGTTATTTGGTTGTTGCAAACGTCCAAATCAAAAACCCATGACTGTGAAAGAGATGGATAAAGCCATCATGAAAGCAGTATCAGAATAGACAAGGATAATAAAAATGATCGGATGCGATACAAATATATTAGTACGCGCTGCGTTAGACGATAATCCGCGTGAAGCAAAAATAGCAAAACAACTACTCACAAAACTTGCTGCAGAAAAAAAATTATTTATTGCCTCATATGCTATCCTCGAAATGGTTTGGGTATTAAAAATAAAAAAAAGAACTCGGCACGAGATTTGTGAAGCTGTTCTGACACTATTGGATTCGGTGGGTGTTACCGTTAGTCAACGAGAAATTGTAACTACCGCTTTAGAAATGTATTCCAATGGGAAAGCTGATTTCGGAGATTATTTAATATTAGCCGAAGGTCAGTTCAATGGCGCAGCTTCCTTAGCAAGTTTTGATAAGGATTTATGCAAAGATAATCATCACGCAAAACATCCCAAAAAATATCTATAATGCCAAACAAACCTATTTACACCGTCTCCACCCTTAACGCCGAATCCGCCGCGTTATTAGCAGCGCATTTCGGTTTTATTTATGTCACGGGAGAAATTTCAAATTTATCCAAACCCAGCTCCGGTCATTTATATTTTTCTCTGAAAGATCCCTCAGCGCAAGTTCGCTGCGCCCTATTTCGTTTTCAACACCAACAAGTTAATTTCACTTTAGAAAATGGGCAAGAAGTCATTGTTCAAGCCAAAGTAAGCTTATACGAACCACGCGGAGATTTTCAATTAATTGTTACCAGTGTGCAATTGGCCGGCGCTGGAAAATTACAAATTGCTTTTGAAAAACTAAAAAAGGAATTGGAAAAACAAGGCTTATTTTTAGATGAAAATAAAAAACCCTTACCTTACATTCCAAAATGCATTGGCATCATCACCTCTGCAACAGCTGCCGCGTTACAAGATATTTTAAAAGTTTTGAAAAAAAGATTTCCCACTATTCCTGTGATTATTTATCCCACCCAAGTTCAAGGCAGTTTAGCCGCTGGACAAATTGTCAATGCCATTGCGCTAGCCAATACACATAAAAAATGTGACGTTTTAATTCTTGCTCGCGGCGGCGGATCCATTGAAGATTTATGGCCATTTAACGAGGCGATGGTTGCCTACGCTATTTTTGAAAGTGCCATTCCGATTATTACCGGCATTGGCCATCAAACAGATTTTACGATTGCGGATTTTGTTGCGGATTTTCGTGCACCCACACCTTCATCTGCGGCTGAACACACAACGCCCGATTGCACAGAATTATTAGAACAATTGAATCATTTTTATCAACGCTTATTTCAATTAATCAGTTCTCAATTAAAGGCATACAAAACACATTTGGCGCATTTACAAAAACGACTAAAACATCCCGGTGAGAAAATAAGATTACAGGCGCAACAATTAGATCAGCTGGAAAATAATTTACGCCGCATCATGCAATTTTACTTACAAAAAACACAAGAAAAAGTTGCGCATTGTGCGCATATGCTAGAAACACTGAGTCCATTGAAAATATTGCAACGCGGATATAGCATCACACGACACAAACTAAGCAATAAGGTCATTACGCGCTATGATGAAGTTGTCACTGGAGATTCTATTGTGACAAGATTGGCTGACGGGGAAATTGAGTCTATTATCCTAGGGAAACGACATGGCAAGCAATGTTGAACAAACTTATCAAGAACGTATTCTGAAAGTTTTAATTTATATTCAAAATAATCTGGATAAAGAATTATCACTTGAAGAATTATCCAATGTTGCTTTTTTTTCGCCATTTCATTTTCATCGGATTTTTACCGCATTAACAGGCGAGTCAACACAAAGTTATATTAGACGATTACGATTAGAACGGGCAACGCGTGATTTAACCTATACTGATTTACCGATTGTAAAAATTTCTGATCGCGCAGGTTATGACACGCAGCAATCCTTTCACCGCGCTTTTAAAGAAACGTATCATACAACACCCAAAAGTTTTCGCGATCAACATCAACAAGGAATATCGAAATCATTTCTCAATAAAAAAGAAAAGGAGAAATCCGATATTGTGACAATAGAAACAATCGAACCGCTTACCATTGCTTTTGTAAGACATGTAGGGCCTTATTCCGGTGTAATTCAGGCTTGGTTTCAGCTCATTGCAGAAGTTGGGGTTAATATTGTTTCATCTGAAAATACGCAAAAAATCAGCATTGCACATGATTCACCGGAAATAACAGAGCGTGATAAGTTACGTTACGATGCTTGCATTACCTTAAATGAAATACCCGATTTTAAAGCAAAAGGACAGGTTGGCATCCAAACTTTACAAGGTGGAAAATATGCCGTCATCACACATTACGGCTCCCTTGACAACATCGAAAAAACCTATCGCATTTTATTTGGATTATGGTTACCGCAAAGTGGCTATGAGCCCGCTGATTATCCAAATTTTATGATTCATCGAAAAATGCCGATACAAACACCGGCGGAACAATTGGTGACAGATATTTATTTGCCTTTAAAATAAGCGCAGAGCCCCGAGCGTTAGCGAGTGGAAGCTACGGAGCTAATAAATAAAATTCAATCTGAAATTTCTATTGCATTCTTCGTAGCTTCCACTCGCTAACGCTCGGGGTTCTGAGTCAGGGCGCTGGGCCTTACAACAAATGCTTCAACACAATCGTATGATCACGATCAGGTCCTGTTGAAATAATATCAATCGGCACACCGCAAATGGCTTCTAAACGCGCAATATAATTTCTTGCTGCGATGGGCATTTTATTCATATCCGTTACGCCAAAGGTAGCAGATTTCCAACCCGGCATCGTTTCGTAAATCGGTTCACATTCTTGCAAATCACACAAATCCATCGGTAATTCATGGATAATTTCACCTTGATAACGATAGCTATTACAAATTTTTATTTCAGATAAAGTGTCAAGCACATCTAATTTCATTAACGCAAGCGTTGATAAACTATTAACAAAAACAGAACGGCGCATTAATACGCCATCAAACCAACCGCAACGTCGAGGTCGTCCTGTTACAGAACCAAATTCTTTTCCCTTTTCTGCAATTAATGCACCCAGGTCATCATGTAGTTCTGTTGGAAAAGGACCAGAACCCACACGCGTGACATAGGCTTTAACAACTCCCAAAACAGAATCAATATAACGCGGGCCAAACCCTGTTCCCGTGCTCACCGCACCTGCTGTTGTATTTGAAGAAGTCACAAACGGATAAGTGCCCAAATCAATATCGAGTAAGGTGCCCTGCGCGCCCTCAAAAATAATATTCTTTTTCGCTTCTTTTAATGCGCACAATTCTGTTGTGACATCACACATCATCGGCAATATTTTTTGCATTGCTTGCATTAAATTACCCTGCACAGTTTCATACGGTAGTGCATTTTCGTGAAAAAACTGCGTTAACTGAAAATTATGATACTCCGCTAATGCTTTTAATTTCTCTGCCAGTAATTCAGGATGCAAAAAATCCATCATGCGTAAACCCCGGCGCGCGACTTTGTCTTCATAACAAGGGCCAATGCCACGACCCGTTGTTCCAATTTTATTAGTACCGCGGGCTTTCTCACGCGCTTGGTCAATTAAAATATGATAAGGCAGCAATATGCTGCAAGCCGCACTGATTTTTAAGCGTTTTGAAACAGGCACACCCTTCTTTTCTAATTCAGCCATTTCTTGTAAAAAAGCATCAGGGGATAATACAACGCCATTGCCAATAAAACATTGCATTGCGTCATGTAAAATTCCGGAAGGCATTAAACGTAGTACGGTTTTTTCACCATTGATAACAAGCGTATGACCGGCATTATGCCCGCCTTGGTAACGCACAACGGCACTCGCTTTTTCACAAAGCAAATCGACTAGTTTTCCCTTACCTTCATCGCCCCATTGGGTTCCTAAAATAACGACGTTTTTGCTCATTGCGGTATTCTCCACGGACATTAGAAGCGAATCATACCTTAGCCTGGGCATTTATTGCTAATATTTTTAAACCCTTCGCCAGCTACTGTAAAATTGATTGTTGCTGGATTTTTACTCCAATCAATTGTAAAAATAAAAACCATGTCGTAATTGGTTGGACTCCAAAAAGGCACTGTGCTGTTATTATTAAATTGCGATAACAGAAAATGTGCCAAATCAACAATATTTCTGTGTTCCCAAGCAACATAAATAACAGAACGATGGTATTTTTTCTCTAACAACGTTTTCATCAATTGTTCAGGTTGATTAAATCCAATTTGCGTGTTGACGGGCATATCCAAACTGATTGCAGTCGGCTCAATGGTGGCTAACGGTCGAATATAACTATACTGAAAATGCGTCAGTGGTCTTGTGATTTTTATCGATGGATTGGGCGCAAAAATATAATCGGGTTTTGAAAAATGCTGCTTAAAATAGACTGGCAATAGTAATGAACGATTTAATCCCTTACAATTCAACTGCCCTATTTCCAAGAAGGGCTTTTCACCATGCCGAATAATAATAATTTTTTCAATATTATCGTGTGCAAAAATAGCTTGTGCAAAAAATAGAATAACAATACCAATTAGTTTTTTCATTATGAGGTTTATATTCATGACTAAAAATCCTGTTTTTTTTATCCCAAACATCTTGGATTATGTTCGAATTTTATTACTCATCTGTGTGGTGTGCGTTTTTCCAATTTACCCCTGGCTAGGGATTGGGTGCTACGTTACCAATTCTATTTTAGATATGCTAGATGGCACCTTGGCCCGACTATTAAATCAACAATCCAAATTAGGCGCACTATTAGATTTTTCAATAGACAGAGCATGTATTACCATACTATTAGCTGCATGTATATGGGCTTATCCCCATTTATGGCGTTGGTTTGTTGCTGTTATGGCATTAGATATCGCAAGCCATTTTGCTATATGCTATGCCAGCGCATACAATGGAGGCTCACATTTAAATTTTATTGCGCATGGGTCTAAGCTACTGCTTTGGTTTTCCCAGAAGAGCTGGGTGCGTTATGGCATTTGCACCAGCCATGATGTTTTTTTTGCCCTATTTGTTACCTATTTTTTGACACCTTCTACCTTTTGGTTGGTTTTATGGCTTGTCTGTGTCCCTGGAATGCTGTTAAAAACGTGGATTCACTTGGAACAGTTTTATTTGGCCGCCCAGTTTACTGCATCAAACTAAACGGAATTAGTACGTTATGCACAAGGTTTTTTTTGCTATTTTATTTTTTTTTAACAGCGCAACGTGCATTGCAAGTACTTTATATCAAATCAATTTCAATGGAAGTCATTCCATGATAGCTGGAAAAAAATATGGTTTTTTGACAGTCGAACATCGTCAAATATACATGCCATTAACAGAAAATTTTTATCTACATGGTTTTTTTGATCATGACAATAATTTTTTTGATCGCAGCAATGGTTTTTGTTATGACTATGCTTTATTATTCGGCGTTAGCTACGTTTTTACTGAATAATAATAGTTGTTTGCTATGCAAAAACTTTTTTTAAATGTCAAAAAATACTTTCTACTGTCGGTTATTGTGGCTGCTTCCGCAGGATTTTTATTTGGTTTTGATACCGGTAATATCGCGGGCGCATTGATTTTTATTACGCATACCTTTCACACCAGCACTTTTCAAAATGAATCCATCGTTTCCATTACGATTTTAGGCGCTTTTTTAAGTGCCATTGCCAGCGGTAAAGCAGTCGATTACTATGGCCGAAGAACTTTATTAATGTTTGCAGCCTTTGTGTATATGGCAGGCGCATTGCTGGGAGCTTTTTCAGAATCCGTTTCTGAACTCCTGTGGGCGCGATTTATTTTAGGATTGGCCATCGGTATTTCTGCTTATACCGCACCACTCTACATTTCCGAAATTTCTCCGGCTCGTTTTCGTGGATTTTTCGTGCTGCTCAATGGTCTTGCCATCACTGGCGGTGAGGCGATTGCCTATTTATTGGATTATCATTTGAGTTTTCATCAGGATTGGCGAAATATGTTTTTTTTAGGCGTTATTCCAGCAATCACACTCGCTGTGGGCACTTATTTCACCCCCTGCTCACCACGCTGGTTAGTGATGACAGGTAAAATAAATGCGGCTAAAAAAGTGCTTGCCCGATTTTATAATGTTTTCAATGCAGCGCATGAATTACAAAAAATTCAAGCCATCGACCCAAGCGGGGGTGCTTTTAGCACATTAATTAATAATTCAACCTATCGCAAGTTATTAATAATCGGCATTACACTGGGTATTTTCCAACAATTTTTTGGTATCAATGCGGTAATGTATTATGGTCCGTTTATTTTTCAAAAAGCAGGATTTCATTCTGCTTCATCCGACATTCTGCTGACTTTTTATATGGGCTTAATCAACATGTTGATGACGATCGTAACAGGATTAACAGTAGACCGTTTTGGAAGACGCACGCTGTTAATGATAGGTTCCACCCTTGCTGCATTGAGTTTAATTATTTTATCCTCATTATTCCACGTTGGTATTCATCACGCGTGGCAAGGAACTGTTATATTAGTTGCCATGATTACGTATATTGTTGGGTATTGCATTAGTGTGGGATCACTGTTTTGGTTAATTATTTCTGAAATTTTTCCATTATCGGTTCGTGGTCAAGCAATGAGTATTGCAACGGCGATACAATGGTTAGCGAATTTTGTTGTTTCGCTGTCCTTTTTATCATTGCTTAATACAGTGGGTGCATCCATTACCTTTGGGATGTATGCAGTGATATGCTGTATTTCTATTATATTCACATATTGCTGGATTCCGGAGACCAAACAGCGGAGTCTTGAGGAAATTGAAAAAGAGAATATTTCCAGATTATATTTTATATGAAATAAAAAAGAGAGGGGGTAAATGATGCTTTTTAATATTTACTTATTGGCTTTTTGTTTTTTGACATTAGCATGCTTTATTATTTTTCTTAGCCGACACAAACAAAGTAAACCATGGAAAACATATTTGAAAGTAAACGCACTGGTTTTTATAGTAGGCGCATGCTTATTCTGTTTCAGATCAAAAAATATTACCTTAACCGTACTTGCGGATTGGTTTCCCCTATCTTTAATTTTTTATTTTTATCATAATGCTGGTTTATTAAGTCGTGCTTTTCATGCTGAAACTTTTGATAATCACATTATTCAGTTTGAAAAAAAAATATTCGGTGCCTATTACCCATGCATTCAATTGAGCGAAACATTTAATTCTTATTGGCTATCAGAATTTTTGCATTTATGTTATTTGTCCTACTTTTTTTTATTATATGGAATACCATTATATTTTTATTTTTATAATGAATATACTGCATTTTACCAATTTTCATTTGCAGAACTATTGGTATTTTTAACCTCTTCTCTTGTTCATAGCATCGTTCCCGTATTAAGCCCTAGAACTATTTTTGAAAAAATTCAGCAGCCTTTAAGAAAGGGTGTAATATATCGTTTTACACACTGGATTCAGGAAAATGGTTCTGCTGATGGTACTGGGTTTCCAAGTGTGCACGTCGGTATAGGAACATTAATGTTGCTTTTTGCTTGCCATATACATACATTGATTTTCTATTTTGTTTTTATTTTTTCATTAGGTCTAATCATTAGTACCGTGTACGGCAGATTTCATTATATTGTCGATATGCTCGGCGGCATTTTTTGCGGTTCTCTTGTATTCATAATAATGTATACGTGAGCAATAAAGGATATATTATGAAAGTAATTGTGATTGGCGCAGGTCTTTCTGGTCTTGCAGCTGCGGATGCTTTTGCAAAAAAAGGGCATAAAGTAAAGCTTTTGGAAGCATCTGATCGCGTGGGTGGCAGAACAAAGGTCTTACGGTATAAAAATGCTTTTGTTGATGTGGGCACGCAGTACTATCATACAAATTATAAACGCGCATTGAAACTATTAAATGAAAATGGATTTGAAAAAAAACTCTACAAAATTACTGGCTACACGCAGTTTTCTAATTCAGAGGAGTCATTTTTGCTTAATCAACAATTGCCTTATCTTAAAACAGTAGGTTTATCCAATAATCTCCGAGTTCTTTCTTTTTTGGTGAAGAATATTTTAAGAACAAAAGGCGACCAAGTGTTTGGTTTAAGTGCGAAAACCGGCAGAGATCGATTAATTGATTCAAGTAAGCATACGGATGTGATTTCAAAATACGTCTTACGATCTATCACATTAGCAGGCGCATTAACGGATGCTAGTGCCTCTCAAATGGGGGAAATACAATTACAACGTTTAATAAAAATTGTTCTGCTAACACATTATTTAAGTTTGCCGACTGGTGTAGTATCCCTGCATAATGCACTCGCAGAAAAATTACACATTGATTTTGAAATGAAAATTGATCAATTAACTGTAAAAAAAAATCAAGTAACAGGGGTTCTGATTGGCAATCATGAGACACCTGCGGATCATGTGGTTATAGCAACAGAGGGACCCGCTGTGTCGAGATTATTACCACCAGAATGGGGAGCAGAGAAAGATTTTTTTAACGCTATTCAAGCACCAAGCTTTATTTTACCAACTTTCTTTTTGGATAGGCCGTTACAAAAAAAAGTATGGTCCTATATTTTAGATAAATCACATGGATCTATTATTGATATGGTCATTGATGCCTCTCAAAAAAACCCTCAAATGGTACCCTCTGGTAAAGCGGTGATACAACCTTGGGTTTGCTATCCTAATTCAGAAAAGTTAATTGGATTAACGCAAGATGAAATCATAAAACTATGTATTAATGAATTAGAAAAACATTTATTTCCCGGCTTTTCAAATTGGATAGAACATGTTGAAGTGACTTATCATGCATCAGCGGTACCATTTCATAAAGCAGGACATGCTGAAAATGCAAAAAAAATATTATCATTATCAGATAAAAAAAATATTTCTTATTGTGGAGATTATTTCTCAGGCGGTTATATGGAATGTGCACTTTGGAGTGTTGATCGTGCAATTAAATTGAACGCATAAAGTTTATTTTTTTATCGCACTATAACCCAATT
>Ga0155553_147_pt6 | contig 23038 bp, 24 predicted proteins | sample RifCSPhighO2_12_FD_107210 | JGI IMG/M metagenome (GOLD analysis project Ga0155553, IMG submission 107210) | Gammaproteobacteria bacterium RIFCSPHIGHO2_12_FULL_38_11
CCTTGCGAAATCGACTGTAATTTTTTACCTTCAAATTCGTTTAAATGAGACGTTAACCATTCATCTACACGATCAGACAATAGCAACACTTCAATATTTTTTTTGCGAAATACTTCTAATAATGGACTATTTTTTGCTGCTTGAAAATTATCTGCAACAATAAAATATATTTTGTCTTGGCCGGTTTGCATGCGCGACACATAATCTTTTAAGCTTGCTTCTTGTTTTTCAGAATCAGTATGCGTTGTTGAAAAACGCAATAAATTCGCAATGCGATCTTTGTTTGCATAATCTTCTGCAGGACCTTCTTTTAATACCGCCCCAAAAGTAGCCCAAAATTCAGCATACTTTTCTTTATTATTTTCTGCTAAATCTTCTAATAAACCCAACATACGTTTTACGCAGGCTGACTTAATTGAATCAATTGTTTTATTGGATTGTAAGATTTCACGAGAAACATTTAACGGCAAATCATTCGTATCAATAATACCTTTAACAAAGCGTAAATACATCGGCATGAAATGTTCAGCATCGTCCATAACAAACACGCGTTTTACATATAATTTTAAGCCGCGTACACCCTCACGATTCCATAAATCAAATGGCGCACGTTTAGGAATATACAACAAACTCGTATACTCCAATTTTCCTTCCACTTTATTATGTGCCCATATCAATGGATCTTCAAAATCATGCGCAATATGCTTATATAGCGCTGCATATTGTTCATCCTTAATTTCACTTTTTGGCAACGTCCACAATGCATTTGCCTGATTAACCACTTCTTCCTCTGGAATAACAATTTCATCTTTTTTAGCTTTTGAGGATTTTTCAATTTTTGCCATCATAATCGGTAAAACAATATGGTCTGAATATTTTGTAATTATCGAACGTAAACGATAATCTTCTAAATATTCATCCATTTCTTTTTTAAGATATAGGGTAATTTCAGTTCCGCGAGGCGTGTAATCAATGTTGTTAACAATGAATTCACCTTTTCCGTTAGACTCCCAGCAAACACCTTGATTAATTTGCGTTCCGGCTCTACGCGTGCGGACAACAACATTATCAGCAACGACATAGGCAGAATAAAACCCCACGCCAAATTGGCCGATTAACTGCGAATCATTTTTTTCAGCGCCATTGGATAATTTCTCTTTAAAGGCGCGCGTACCAGATTTAGCAATTGTGCCTAAATTGGTAATCGCTTCTTCACGATTCATGCCAATACCATTGTCCCGGATAGTCACTGTTCTATTGTCTTTATCAATTGAAACCCAGATTTTTAATTCGGAATCATTTTCATATAAAGCGGCATCGGTTAATGCTTCATAACGCAATTTATCAGCGGCATCTGAAGCATTGGATATCAATTCGCGCAAAAATATTTCTGGATTGCTATAAAGCGAATGCGCAACCAATTCCAATAATTGATTGACGTCAGCGCCAAAGGACAATGTTTCTTTTTGTGCAGCAGTGGTCATATGCGTTCCCCTGATTGTTTAATTAAGATGCTTTGGAGATGGGGTTTTATTGTCATAATTCAAGGGGGATGACAATGTAAATGAGCGAACGCGTGAATCAAAAGCACGCACGTGGCAAGCGTGAGCAAGCCGAGTAAGTGCGTAGGTCTATGCAAATTAATCTATAGCGAAAGCAAAAAGAACAGAACACACAGAGCACTCATAAAAAAAGGAGCCGAAGCTCCTTTTTTTGTTTTTGTATTAATACAACGATTAAACGTTGAATTTATAACCCAAGAAACCAGTGTATTGGTTGATTTCTGGTGCAGCATTTGGCGCGCCAAATGATGCATTGCTGTTGTTAATTGCAGAATTACCAGGCAAATACATGTACTGTCCGCCGACAATCCAGCTACCCCAAAGGTATTGAATACCAGCACCAAACACAGGCGCCCAGTAGCCACCATTACCAGAAACTGCATTTAAAGAAGCAACAGTTGTATTACTCAAGCTATATGACAGTGAACGATAAGCAACACCAATTTTACCGAATAAGTCTAGGTTGTCCATAACAGGCACACTTAATTTACCAGCCATGTAAGCAAACCAAGAGTTAACAGTTGCTGTACTACCTATAACACTACTCAAGTCTCCCGTTGCACCACCAGTAACTTGTGGTATGTAAAACCAACCAGCTTCCACAGCGATGTGTTGCGTGATGTTGTAGCCTAAATCAGCGCCACCAGTCACACCACCATTACCGTTACTACCGCCAGTCGCACCACCAACATTGGCAGGGGTAAAAGCCGCGCCACTAACGCCACTACCAAATTGACCAATTAATTGATTTCCATTGAAGTTAGTCCAGTTTGATTGTGTATAACCAACATGGCCTTCAAGATAAATACTATTTTGAAACGCAGGTTCTGAAGGCATAGCCATGTGATCTGGTCCGCCTGCCATTGCAGCAGTTGCACCGATCGCTACTAAACCCGCAGCTGTTAATACTAATATTTTTTTTACCGACATTTTAAATTCCCTCTTTTTGGATCTTTAAGAAAAAATAAAGTCGATAAATAAATCTTTCAGAAAAATTTCCGTGAGACTTATTAGTATCGACCCTTTTTCCGCTCAATAACACGATGCAAAATGCATTGTGCGTACAAAAATTATGTTACCCAATATAAAATCAATAAACAAGCTTTTATTTAATTAAAACAAATTACTTTGTTTATTTTAAAATCAATTTGGTAATTATGTATAATTTTTCACTAAAATAAAATGAAAATTGAATTTGATTATTATGCGAGCAAACACGGAGTCAGAAGCGCGCACACGCATTTACGCAGCGAATACAGGTAAAGAACATAAAAAAATGTCAGACCCAAGTCATAAAAAAAGGAGCCGAAGCTCCTTTTTGAAAACATAAACACTAACGATTAAATAGTAAACTTGTAACCCAAGCCTAATGTAAATACGTTAGCAGCCACCGTGCTCAGTGCGCCTCTGTTAGTATTAAATGGGAAGGAGTTATTAGCACCCATGAAGTACGCGTATTGGAAAATACCCGACCATGCGTCACTAAAGCTATAATCCAAACCAGTTGCAAACATAGGACGAACATACGTAGACGTACCTGTATTAACAGCAGCTAGCGTTTGTGCAGCAGCAGGAAGCGTTGCACTGCGATACGCAACACCCAATTTAAAGAAGATATCCGTGCTGTTGAGCAAAGGCAACGGCATCATGTACTTACCAGCTAAGTATAATACCCAGCTTGTCAAATACGATGATCCAGTCGCGCTTGATTGCACGTTAACATCAGGCAAATGGAACCAACCTAATTCCACACCAAAATGTCTATTTATTTTGTAACCAGTATCTAAGCCAGCAGCAAAACCACCGCTTGTATTACTGTTGTTGACAGTACCGACGTTCGTTGCAGCACGCCAACCACGGTTATCATAATAATTTTGACGAGCATAACCTAAATGACCTTCGATGTAGTAGCCATTATCTGCAGTAGCTGCAGTTGGTTCTTGCGTAAAACCACCAGCCATTGCCGCAGTCATACTCACCGCAGCTGCACCAGCAGCACATAACAAAAGAGTTTTCTTTACCGACATTGAACTTCCCTCTCAATATTTAATTTTAAAATTCTGAAAGCCGCGTCGGAAAGACATTCCCCGATTCACGAACTCCCAAATAAACGACGATACAAAACATGTATCGCATTTGAGGTATATTACCTAATCATTTTCGTTGAAACAAGCATGCAATCAAAATCATCGTGGTGTTTTCGAAAAACAGAACTGATTATGACTTAATAAAAGTGAAATCGTAAATTAATGGGTCAGTGATCGGTTATCAGTGATCCCGCCCCTACGCATGCAAATATTTTATCTCTGCCGCAATCCAACGCTGCATTAATAATGGTACCACCGCAGGATGGTCGCTTATTAATTGTTGGCTCACTGTTTGCACAATCGACAACAGATGCTGATCGCGCATTAAATCCGCTATTCGCAATTGCATCAATCCCGATTGTCGCGCACCCAACACATCGCCCGGCCCGCGCATTTTCAAATCTTGCTCGGCAATCACAAAGCCGTCTTGCGTTTCACGCATTAAAGACAAACGCTTTTTTGCAATATCAGATAAAGGAGGTTGATAGAGCAGCACACAAAAACTCGCCTGACTTCCCCGACCCACTCGCCCACGCAATTGGTGTAATTGCGATAAACCCAGTCGTTCTGGATTTTCAATAATCATCAAACAGGCATTTGGCACATCAACACCCACTTCAACAACCGTGGTTGCCACCAATAAATCTATTTCACCCAATTGAAATGCGGTCATTATTGCATTTTTTTCATCTGATTTTAATCGACCATGAATTAAAGCAATGCGCAATTCACGCAATTCTTCTTTTAAATAGTTAAAAGTGGTTTCCGCAGCTTGGCATTGTAATAATTCTGATTCGTCTATTAGGGTGCAAATCCAGTAGGCTTGTGAAGTTTGGCAATGCTTTTTCACACGCGCAATAATATCATCACGCTTGGAAGAAGCAATTAATACGGTTGAAATGGGTTTTCGTCCTGGCGGTAATTCATCTATCACTGAAAAATCTAAATCAGCATAGGCCGTCATCGCCAATGTTCGCGGAATCGGCGTTGCCGTCATAATGAGTTGATGCGGAAATACACCTGTTTTCAATCCCTTCTTCATCAAAGCCAATCGTTGATGCACACCAAATCGATGTTGTTCATCAATAATTAATAATGAAAGATTTTTAAACGCAACATCACTTTGAAATAAAGCATGCGTACCAATAATTAAATCAATTTCGCCCGATAATAATTTTGCTTTAACAGATTTTTGCGCTAGTTCAGATTGTCGCCCCAATAATAAATCAACTTTAATATTCAGTGGTGATAGCCATTTTAAAAAACTTTGAAAATGCTGTTCTGATAAAATTTCAGTCGGCGCCATTAGGGCAACTTGATGACCTTGTGCAATGGCGTTTAATGCCGCAAAACACGCAACAATTGTTTTACCTGAACCCACGTCGCCTTGCAGTAAACGCAACATGGGTGTTGTCCGCATCAAATCAGTTTGAATTTCAGTTAATACACGGCTTTGTGCGTTCGTTAATTGAAAAGGCAATTGTGCCAATAATTTTTCTTCATAATCGTGTGCATGCGCTAGTGCAACAGAAACATTTAATTGTGCGGTACGTCGTAATTGTTGCAAACTGAGTTGATGCGCAATTAATTCTTCTACAATCAATCGCACAAGCGCCGGATGTTTCCCTTGCAGCAACGCATCAGGATTAATATCCATTGGCGGAAAATGGATAAATGACAAGGCATCGTTCAGTATAAAAAAATTAAATTGTTTTAAAATGGCGTCTGGCAATAATTCAGGTAAAATATTTTCTTTCAGTAATAAACTCAAAGCTTGGCGCATTAATTTTCGCAATGTATTTTGTTGCAATCCTTTCGTCGCAGGATAAACAGGTAATAAACACGGCGATAATGATAAAACACTGTCAGCAATAATTTGATTAACAGACGCATATTCTGGATGCGTCATTTCTAAATGCCCTGAAAAACCAAATCGCACTTCACCAAAACAACGCACACGCCCACGCATATTTAACAAACGCTTATAATGTGATGGTGCAAAATAATAAAAAACCAAATCAATTGAACGGGCGCCATCACGCAAAACACATTTTAAATAACGTCGCGCCCCCACGATTTGCACGGATTCGATAGTGCCTTCAATTAATATACGATCACCCGATTTAATTTCAGAAATTGAGTAAACACGCGAGCGGTCTTCATATCGCAATGGCAAATGCAATAATAAATCTTGCACGGTGAGAATATTTAAATGGGCTAGCAATTCAGCGCATTTTGGGCCGACGCCTTTGAGAATGGTTATCGAGATAGGGGTCATACGTAAAAAAATCCCTCATGAACAAATGCAGTAGCAACATGAGCAGAGTCTTTTTCCGTAACACCCGCTTGACGCAAACAATTCATCCACTCTTTTTTAACTATAATAACCATATCATCAATTATCTGCTCTGCTTTCTGACTTGAAAGCAAAAATCGTTCATGCGCACTTAATATATTTTTTTTCGATGCTAATCGACCCTGCTTGCCACACGTCATTGCGAGAAACCGCTCTTGGGAAAACGACAAAGTCGGCGTTAAATCATATGCAGGGCTCAATCGCCACTCTGTTGTTTTTGCTAAAACCGCATGATTTCTTGGGTGATCATCCGAATTTGACACCAAGGCATTAAAACAAATGCGGCCAAATAATTCACGTAAATCATTTTCTGGAGATGCGCTCGCTTGACGAATTTTATCAGCCAATAACAAATAAGACCAATCCGAATATTTCAACGGAGTATCGTCTGATTGAAGTAAAGTCAATGCACTGACCATCCGATGCCGAAAATACCCCTGTTTTGAATATTCACGGTCAAATCGCTTTACCAACAAAACATCTTTATCGGCAACGCTCACAATTTTACTTTCTGCAACGTGCAATCCACATTTTTTTGCCAATTTCAAAAGAGCATGCTCTACACGCGGCTGATTCCACCGATCGGCAGCGCTACTGAATTTCGCAATCCAAAGACAATGCACGTCTTCAATGACTGCCTTTGGACGTGCACCACCCATTGATGTTCCCTGTAATAATAAAGCGGCTACTTGTTGCTGATCATTCACATAATTTATTGGTGTTTCATTGATAATAGCATCAGCAGTTTCCTGCAAGGTTTCAAGGTTTAACGTTCGATTAAAATGTCTTTGTGGTGCAGGTGGTATCACATTCAAACCAAATCCTAGTGCACCCGCACGATCATCAGGGCTCTGCAATAAATAATCAAATTCACCGACAATCTCTTTTTGCGCATAACGCTCAATCACACATCGCCCCCAAAAATCGGGCATTGCATCGCGAATTGCGCCGAAAAAACCCTGCATTTTCTTTGTTTGATACCGAATTTGCGCTAATCTCAATTCAACCGGATCTAATTCGACAGCATCTTGATGTGCTAAATAATTTTTACCATACAGGAATTCACCGATAGGTATACGATCATCCGTTGTTGATACACGAAAACGCGCTGCAGTAACAAATTCTGTTGCACCAGGAAGCATTATGTATACGTAGCATTCGTGCTTAGAAGTCATTGTCTAGCACCTTTTTACGTTTTGCGGCTGTTTTTGGTGCACGTGCATTTTCTAACGCGAGGCCTTCTTCATCACGATCTGGATCGCCCACATGTTGTAAGTCACCAATCAAACCCATTGCCCACAACGCACCAAAATAACTAACAATCGCGACCGTAGGCTTTCCTTTTTCAAGGTGAGAAATAACATAACGAGAAACACCTACGCGCTCTGCCAAATCTTCAATACGTAAATTACGACGCAAACGCGCAATACGTATATTGCGCCCCAGCTGTTTTAGTAACTGCTCCAGCTCAAAAGGCAATGATTTTGCAGCAAAATTAGTTTTTGGCATGTTGTATAAACTCAACTTTAAAGGCTTATATGTTTATTATATACAACATTTGTTCGCAAATAAAGTCGACAAATCAAGAAAATCGGACATATCAATCATCCTTGAATTATTCGAAATTCTTCCATTTTCAGTGCGGATATGACAGTATCCTCCTAAGTTTTAGCAATATATTCCACGTGTGGTAGTCCCTTGAAATCCGCATCTTGCGTCCAAATAATTGCTTCATGCGCTAATCCTGTTGCATAAATAATGCTATCAGCCAGTGGTAATTTGTAAGTAATGCCGAGCTTTGCAGCATTGAGCGAAAGTTCAATATCTAAGTCGACAATAGCACCTTGCAACATACACTCAATACATTCAAAGGCCTCTTTTTCTGAGCGTTGACGCATAACATTTTTAAATACTTCTAAAATTGAGATGCTCGGAATGATTAAATTTTTAGTGTTTTCAATGGGGCGAGCGAAAAAATCGGCGTTTTTTGTGTTAGAGAAATATTCGAGCCAACCAGAAGAATCAACCACATTTTTTTTCATAATCTATCCTTATCACGCTCAATGTGCGTGTCTATCCCTTTTAAAAAGCCGCGCATTTTTTTCACATCTCTGAGTAACATAAATTCAAGGCGTTGCTGATAGATAAAAACTTGTAATTTTTCACCAGGGAGCAGATGCAAGGCCTCACGAATACTTTTGGGGATAACTACTTGAAATTTAGGGGAAACGGTTACTGTATGCATCATACACCTCACTTATCGATCGTAATATCGTATGACAAATTATAATCAATAGAAAAATATTTTTCAAGAGGCGTTTCATGTTAATAATGTCAGCCTGGCACGGACAAAACCATCACCCCATCCATCTCAACCGCGACACCTTTCGGCAAGCGGCTAACCTCAACAACGGCGCGCGCAGGATAGGGCGCTTGAAAATACGTAGACATGACTTCATTCACAATTGCAAACTGATTCATGTCTTGCAGATACACATTGAGTTTTACAATATTTGATAAATCGCCTTCTGCTGCAATGGCAACAGCTTTTAAATTGTCAAATACTTGTTTCACTTGCGCATGAAAATCTTGCGTCACCAGTTTCATGGTTTTCGGGTCCAATGGAATTTGCCCTGACATATAAACGGTATTGCCCACTTTGACCGCTTGGGAATAAGTGCCGATGGCTGCGGGTGCATGGGAGGTGTGGATGATGGTTTTGGTGTTCATATGCAATCCTTAAATATAATTTATTGTGTAATTCGCACGAGGGCTACCGCCCCCGTTTCTGTGCTATTTAGTACGAGTAATCTTAATCACCGGCGCTGCATGTCGCAAATTTTTCAATACACGCGCCAAATGCAAACGATTTTTGACAAATAATTTAAAAGTCACTTTATAATTATGCCCTTCTCGATCATCCACATGAATATCATCAATATTTGATTCTGCATCCGACACAGCAAAAGCCAACGACGCCAACGCGCCGCGTTCATTTTTAATCACAACACCCAAGGTTACTAAAAAATCCCCACTAACTTGATTTGACCACCGCAATGGCACACTCGCATTAGGATCAAATAAATATTTTGCCACCCGCACACAATCATTTACATGCACTGCGATGCCCTTACCTGGCTTTAAAATACCCACAATCGGATCACCAGGAATGGGTCGACAACACGCTGCAAAATTGAGCAACATCCCTTCAGTGCCTTCAATAAATAAAGGGGCGCGTTTTGACACATTAAAATCATCCGTCTCTCCCGCCAAAATAATTTTTTGTTCTTGCATCAATGAATACAATCGCTGTGCAACAACTTGCGAAGCACGATTTCCCAAGCCAATATCAGCCATCACCTCATCACTATTTTTAAATTGTGTTTCCTTTATAAAAAATAACCACACATCATCCGTTATTTTTTTCAGCGCTAATCCATGATCATATAATGCCTTTTGTAATAATTTTTTCCCCAATTCCACTGATGCCGAATAATGTTGTGATTTTAAAAAATGACGAATACCACTGCGTGCTTTGCTTGTGATGACAAAATCCAACCAGCTGGGATTGGGTCGCGCATGCTTTGAGGTAACCACTTCAACCGTATCGCCATTAGATAGTTTTGTTGATAACGGCGCCAATTGACGATTAATTTTTATTGCCATGCAACTGTTACCAATATCGGTATGCACAGCATAAGCAAAATCAACACCTGTCGCCCCTGCAGGTAATTCTTTAATATTACCTTTTGGTGTAAAGGTATAAACTTCATCAGGAAATAAATCGACTTTCACGCTTTCAATAAATTCTAAAGGACTACCCGAACTGCTTTGCAACTCTAATAAATTTTTCACCCATTTTTGTGCTTGCACGTGCATCTTTTCAATTTCATGATCATCAGATTTATAAAGCCAATGTGCCGCAATACCATTTGATGCAACACGATCCATTTCTGTTGTGCGAATTTGAATTTCAATTGGCAACCCATAAGGTCCAAATAAAGTGGTATGCAATGATTGATAACCATTGGCTTTGGGAATCGCAATATAATCTTTAAATCGTCCGGGAACAGGTTTAAATAGACGATGCACTAAACCCAGCAAACGATAACATGTATCCATATCATCAACGATAATACGAAACGCATAAACATCCATAATTTCATTAAATGGAATTTTTTTAACACGCATTTTTCGATAAATACTATATAAATGTTTTTCACGGCCAATAATCGTGCACGCAGGGAACTGCTCTTTTTCCAGCCCATCTTGTATTGTTTTATTAATGAGTGCCAATATTTTTTTACGATTACCCCGCGCTTTCTCTACCGCGCTTTTAACTACGGCATAACGACGAGGGTAGAGTCCCGCAAAACCTAACTCTTCTAATTCAACCGAAAAATCACGCATCCCCAATCGTTTCGCAATCGGCGCAAAAATTTCTAACGTTTCTTTTGAAATGCGATATTTTTTTTCAGATGGTAACGTGCTAAGTGTGCGCATATTATGAAGTCGGTCCGCTAATTTCACAATAATAACGCGAATATCACGCGCCATTGCTAACACCATTTTACGAAAATTTTCTGCTTGCGCCTGTGCTCTACTGATAAATTCAATTTGTGTTAATTTACTAACACCATCGACTAAATCAGCAACTTCAGGTCCAAAGTTTTTTTCAATGTCATTTTTTTGTATTTTGGTATCTTCAATAACGTCATGCAATAATGCCGCCACAATTGAATGATGATCCATTTTCATGTCTGCTAAAATGCAAGCAACAGAAACAGGATGGGTAATGTAGGGTTCACCCGTTTGACGCACTTGCCCACGATGCGCATCAAGTGCCGTTAAATAGGCCTGATGAATTTGTTCGATTTGATTTTCGGAAAGATAATGGAGTTTTCGTCGCAATCGCTTAAATAAACGCATGTGATCGATCCTCGACAGTGACGACAATGACTGTCATCGATTATTCGAAATCTTCCGGTGTCGCATCTTTAACAAAAATATCAGATGGTTTTTCTTTTACTGTTTCAATAACAGGCGCATTACCGCGTTCAGCAATTAATTTCGCAACATCAAAACCATCTGCAATTTCACGTAAAGCCAGAACAGTTGGTTTGTCGTTATCTAAAGCAACCATCGGCTCAGAAATACCCATTTCAATTTGATGCGCACGTTCAGCGGCCAATAAAACCAATGCAAAACGATTTTCAACTTTTTCTAAACAATCTTCGACAGTAACTCGTGCCATGGTAAATCCTCAGTAGCTATGTTAAAAAAACAATGAATTAAAGCGGATATTACTTCTTTTTCAGCAAATTATCCAGCAGCGTAGGTTGTTTCTGTATCTGAACATCCATTTTCAAGCGCATCGCCTGCACAATATGCTGCAAATCACGAAGCGCCACATCAAATTGATCATTGATAACCAAATAATCAAATTCTCGATAGTGACTCATTTCAGCTTGTGCTGCATCCATGCGCCGTTCGATAGTGTACGAATCGTCCTGTTTGCGCGTCTGCAAACGCAACTTCAGTGCCTCCATCGAAGGCGGCAAAATAAAAATAAGAACGGCTTTTGGGAATAAGGTTTTTATTTGTCGTGCACCTTGCCAATCAATTTCTAACACCACATCGGTTCCTTCCCGCAAATGATCATGCACCCAAGAACGCGATGTGCCGTAATGATTTCCAAATACAGTGGCATGCTCTAAAAAGGCTTGTTTTGAAGCCATAGCATCAAATGTTTCATGATCAACAAAAAAATAATTCTGACCGTCCACTTCACCCGGACGCATTGCACGCGTGGTGTGCGACACTGAAATTTGAAACTGCGTCAGTGATTCTGACAATGCTTTTACCAAGCTCGTTTTGCCAGCACCCGATGGCGCTGCGATAACAAATAGATTTCCGGATGGATGTGTCAAGTTGCTTAGCCCCAGTTCAAATAAAGGAAGATTATATCAAATTTTTACTCGAATCACTCCTTCAGATGATACACTACTTAAATAAATCTTCTGCCGTCACGCAACTTGAAAATATTTTTTTATAGTAATCATTTTCAATAGCGCCTTTGTTAGAAATAAGCGCCATGAATATTAATTTTGATGTTCGCGTCTGATTAACATAGACTCGCCTTTTACTTTCCAAGTTCTTTACATAATCTTTTGTAACAAAAAATGGTTTATCCGTGTTTTTTATTTCACATATCGTCACACAATCATCATCTCGGTCAAACAACAAATCAATTTGCGTTCCCTGATCATCTGAACTGATCGGTGAATATCGCCAATCACCATATCCACATGATATTCGTTCAAGACCTAATGCCGTTTTTATTTGCCCGATGTGTTTAAAACAAACCGCTTCAAACGCATATCCTGCCCAAGCATAATAGGCTGGCGTTCGTGCTTGATTCAACCAATGATGTCCGTCAGAAGGTATGTCTCCTCGCGTATTTTTGCGAAATGGCTCTATCCAAGCTAAATAAAATAAAACATATTCATCAATGACACGATAATGAACACCCCTCTTGGCATGACCCAATGGTATGAAGGTTGAAATAAATCCTGCCTCTTCTAGACTTTTAATTTTATTATTCAAGGTGCCGCCGCTAGATATTTTTCGCAGAGATGAAATTAATTTTTCACGGCTAATTCCACCTGTATTTTTTGCAATTACCCTTACTATTTTTATATACGTATCTGCATCTTCATATAAGGATCGAAATAACTTATCAAATTCATCTAGCAATAAACCACCATATTGAAAGCATAATCTATCGATATTTTGAGTAGCAGATAATCCTTTTTTAACCGCCCTTAAATAATGAGCAACACCGCCAGTGACCATATATAACTGTAAAATGTGTTGCTGAGAAAGCTTATTATCAACTGAAGATAAATAAGCGGCAGTTTCCTTTAATGTAAATGGTCGCAATGGGATGGTGACGGTAATGCGATTATGCAAACCACCCTTCGCATAAATGAGTTTCTCAATCATCCAAGAAGCCGCTGATCCACATACAATCAAAATTAATTTTTGTCGAAAACACCAATCTGTATTCCAGTAATGCTCAAATGCTTTCAGGAAACCAGAACGTGGTGTCGATAGCCACGGTAATTCATCAAAAAATAATATAATACGTTTTTCTTTTGGAATTGTGTCCATTGCAGCTGATAATTGCTTCAACGCTTCCATCCAACTTTTTGGGATGGACATTTTTGCACCTTGATAAAAAGCTTTCCCTAAGCTTTCTGAAAATAAATGCAACTGTTCTTTTAAGGTACCCTTATGCAACCCAGTTTGCTCAAAAAAAACTTTTTCTTGTTTAAAAAATTGTTTTATGAGAAAAGTTTTCCCAACACGTCTTCTGCCATACACTGCCACAAATTCAGCTTGAGTTGAATTTAAAACGTCTTGCAATGTTGAGATTTCTTTTTCTCTTCCAACAAGAATATTTTCCATTTTTAAGCCTAATTTGGTTTGTATTGTTTGGCTATTTATAGAATCATTATAATCAGCCAAACAGCACAATGCAACTTATTCATGATAATTCAAGCCCCACGTGAAGGAATCCTCAAAATCCTCGAGTAAATTTTAGATTGCGCACATTTTTATACTCTCCAGTTTGGTGTTCAGCTATTTAAAAACATTAATGTTATCTAGATATTCGCATTTTCAAGTATGCACTGTATACTGTGCCATTTTAAAATCACTCGCGAGAACCACTATGCGCAACAAAAACCTTGCAAACGACGCACTTCGTCCTATTTCATTCACTCGCAATTACACCAAACATGCAGAAGGTTCTGTGTTAACCCAATTTGGTGAAACAATTGTACTCTGCAATGCGACGGTTTCCGACAACGTACCCCGTTTTTTAAAAGACACGAAACAGGGTTGGTTAACGGCAGAATATGGCATGTTACCTCGCTCAACAAACACACGCATGGACCGTGAAGCATCGCGCGGAAAGCAAGGTGGACGTACCGTTGAAATTCAACGCCTAATTGGACGCGCATTGCGCGCAGCGGTTGATTTGAGTAAATTACCTGGTTTTTCAATTACGATCGATTGCGATGTGATTCAAGCAGACGGTGGCACACGCACAGCAGCCATCAGCGGCGCCTGTGTTGCCTTACTCGATGCGCTGCGTTTTATGCAGGAAAAAAAATGGATTTTAGGTGACCCACTGAAACATTTTGTTGCTGCTGTTTCTGTTGGCATTTTTAAAGGCCAACCTATTTTAGATTTAGATTACGCTGAAGATTCGAAAGCCGAGACCGATATGAATATTGTCATGACTGATGCAGGATCATTTATTGAAGTGCAAGGCACAGCAGAAGGCGCAGCATTTCACGAGTCTGAATTGCAATCTTTATTATTACTTGCAAAAAAAGGCATTGCGGAAATTATTGAAAAGCAGAAAGAGGCTTTGAGATAACTCAGAGCCCCGAGCGTGAGTCATTTATAATCCACCACCACCGGCGCATGATCTGAAAAATTTTCATCGCGATAAATGTAAGCGTTTTTTACTTTGTTTTTAAGCGATGCCGAGATAATTTGATAATCAATGCGCCACCCCACATTATTCGCACGCGCATTAGCGCGTTGAGACCACCAAGAATATTCTTCTGCATTGTGATTAATCACGCGAAACGCATCCACATAATTTTCTTTTGTGAATAAATCGTCCAGCCACTGACGTTCTTCTGGCAAACAACCCGATGTTTTTTGATTAGATTTAAAATTTTTAATGTCAATTTCTTTATGCACAATATTCCAATCACCACAAATAATAAAATCTCGCTTTGACTTTTCAAACTCACGCAGTACTTTTAAAAAGCGATTCATAAAATCAATTTTCTCTTTTTGTCGATGATCACCACTGGTTCCTGATGGCAAATATAAAGAGATCACAGTTAAATTATCGAAATCTGCCTGGACAAACCGACCTTCATCATCAGCACACGGCCATCCTAAATGATGAATCACACGATCTGGCCTTTGTTTTGAATACAATGCAACACCACTATAACCTTTTTTCACTGCATCAGAAAAATAGCAATGGTAACCGCGTGGACGATACAGTTCGTCCGTTAATATCATCATTTGCGCTTTCGTTTCCTGCAGACAAACCACATCGGGATTTTGCTTGGAAAGCCATCGAAAAAAACCTTTCTTAGCCGTTGCACGAATGCCGTTGACGTTGGCAGTGATCACTCGCATAATTGTCTCCAATGCGTTTTAGCTGATTGCTCTGAGGGTATTTTTCAGCAAGGTTTGCGTGAGGGCTACCGCCCCCACTTCTGAATTTTTTATAATTTAACAAAAATTGAATAACAATGCATGTGCTATTAATCAAAGTATCTTCAATGGGCGATATCATTCACACGCTACCCGCCTTAACCGATGCAATGAACGCTATCCCCGATTTAGAAGTAGACTGGGTAGTTGAACCCGCCTTTGCCGATATTCCTGCATGGCACCCTGCTGTTAAAAATATTATTTTAATTCCCCTGCGTCAGTGGAAAAAGAATATCTTTAATAAAAAAAATATTTTATCCATAATTCAATTCATTAAAAAATTGCGCGAAAAAAAATATGATTTAATTATTGATGCGCAAGGATTGTTATTTAAGAGTGCAATTGTAGCTAAAATAGCGCGCGGCGAGATCCACGGCTATGATAAAAACGCTGCACGCGACAAATTCAGCAGTTATCTTTACGACCATTCTTATGCAATTAAGAATTATAAAAAATTACATGCCATCACACGTACACGTCAATTATTTTCAAAAGCCTTAAAATATGAATTTAAAAATACCATCCCTAATTATCAAACTATTGCAGAAAAATTACCAACACTGCCTTTTAAATTAGAAAAAAAATATGTTGTTTTTTTGCATGGCACAACATGGGATTCAAAACACTACCCTGAAAGTTATTGGCGTGAACTCATCGAAAAAACAGAGGCAAATAATATTACCGTTTATTTGCCATGGGGAAATGACAACGAAAAAAAACGTGCGGAACGCTTAGCGCAAAACACACAACACGTAAAAATATTACCAAAATTATCGATTCCACAAATAGCCACTGTATTACGATATGCTATTGCTGTAGTGTCGGTTGATACAGGTTTAGGGCATTTAAGTGCGGCGGTGAATACACCGACTATTTCCTTATACGGCCCTTCTAATGCTGAGCTAGTCGGTATTTTGGGTGAAAAGCAAATTCACCTGCAGGCACAATTTCCCTGCGCACCCTGCTATAGTAAAACCTGTATTTATGCGCGAACCCATAAAACGAAAATTACACCGACATGTTTTGAAACAATCCCATCGACTGTTGTTTGGGATATACTAAAAAAATTAATATAGCACGCAAGCGGAAGCCTGCGTGTGAACCAACATCACAATTGCCACATGGATATTATTATGCCCAACCTACAAACCCAATTCATTGAATTTTTAATTGAAAATAACGCACTTCAGTTTGGCGAATTTACTTTAAAATCCGGCAGAATCAGCCCCTATTTTTTTAATCTCGGCGTATTCAATACCGGAAAATCATTATCGAAACTCGGTGAATTTTACGCGGAAACATTAATCAATTCTCGCATGCATTATGATTTACTATTTGGGCCTGCCTATAAAGGCATTCCATTGGTTACAGCAACTTCAATTATTTTATTTGAAAAATTTAATAGCAATATTCCTTACTGCTTTAATCGCAAAGAAAAAAAAGACCATGGCGATAAAGGTAGTTTTGTTGGCGCTGAATTAAAAGGCAATGTGGTCATGCTAGATGATGTTATCACGGCTGGCACAACGGTTTGCGAAACAGTGTCTTTATTAGAAAATACCGACGCAACTTTATCTGGCATTATTATTGCCTTTGATCGACAAGAACGCGGCGAGGGAAAATTATCAGGTGTTCAAGAAGCGGTTAAAACACATAAAATACCGGTGCAAAGTATTGTGAATTTAACCGACGTCGTGCAATATCTGCAAACACAGAAAAAATATGCTGCGCAATTAAGTGCGATTGAGCAGTATCGGAAGCAGTTTGGGGTGTAGCGTTGGAATAAACATCAAGGAAGCGCAGATGAAAAAGCCTGCGCATGATTTTGTTGTGACTCGCCTAATCTCCGCCTGCGCTAAAAACCACTTGCGGTTGAGTTGATGTCAAGTTGACGCCGTTTCACTTTCATTTTTTTAAAATCATATTCCGGCTTCACAATTTTTTCCTTCATAAGAATAAACGATAATCCAAACCAAATTTTTTCTCAATACGCTTTGCGATTTCCTTCCCAATACTACGGCGACCATTTTCCATTGCAGATAAATTGCTTTGCGTAATATCTAACATTTCTGCAAGGTCAATTTGGCTTAACCCTTCTTTATGACGCAAACCTTTAAGTAGAACACCTTGTTTTCCATACTGTTTAAATAAATCACTAAAAACTTCATCAATAGTTGAAGCATCCGTGTCATTGCTTGCAATTTTGTATTTTTCAATTATCGCAAACGGTACCGCATAGTGTGCGCCACGCCAAATTACATTGGCGACTTTTGCTTTAGTAAGGCGCTTTTTCGTGTGTGCCTGCATAATAGATCTCAATAATTCTGAGCTGGTTATTCAGTACTTCCCAACAGCATACATAAGTTGGCCTTCCTTTTTCAAGATGGCAATGGCGTTTATCGCCGACAAATCCTTTTAATTTACTGTAATTTTTCCATGCGCCACCCGTTGTTGGGCCATACAATTTTAAATCTTGCATCAACAGAAATAGGGCTGCACGTGCAGATTCTGGCAATTTTTTTATTTGTTTTGCCGCTTTATTCGCAATAACAACATTCCATCCCATAAAATGCCACTATATACCTTTTTTTGATATATATCAATATTTGATTAAGCTTTAAAGATATCAACGGAATAATAGCAGGCAAAATAAAAATTGATATCCGTGTTTTGAAAATAACGCCATTCTCAACTTTCACAGCGACTTCTAAGAGTGTCAATGGAAGCGAGAGCGACCGTGAAACTTACACGATCAATAACGTTTTTTCATGATCGGACAAGCACGAACAAACTCTTGATGAGACACGACGCTACTGTGCATGCAAGTTTCGCGGTCGCTTGCGCTCTCGCTTCCATTGACTTTAGACAAAAATTCCGTATGTTCACTCAAATTGCTTAACAAGCCCTGACATCGCTAAAACGGCAACCGCAATCCCGAATCAATTTTCAACAACTGTTCACGAAAAATGTTTTTAATTTTTTCTAAATTATCTTCTGTGTCAGCTTCAAATCGCAGAATTAAATACGGCGATGTGTTAGATCGACGAATTAAACCCCAGCCGAAATCATATTCAATGCGCAAGCCATCAATTGTAATTTTTTCCGCATTACCAAAATCGCCTTCAAATAATAATCGATCCATAAAATCCGATTTTTTATCTTCCGTCATCGGTAATTTTAATTCGGGTGTATTCACTGTTTTCGGTAGCGCATCAAAAATATCTGAAACAGATTCTGAATATCCCGATAAAATAGACACCAGCCGCGCGCCAACATAAATGCCATCATCAAAGCCATACCAGCCGTCTTTGAAAAAAACATGCCCACTCATCTCGCCAGCCAACGGCGCATTTTCTTCAATCATTTTTGCTTTTAAAATAGAATGGCCTGTGCGTGACATAATCGGCTGGCCACCGAATTTTTTAATTATTTCAGGTAATACGCGCGAACATTTCACATCAAATACAATTTTACTGCCTGGATTTCGAGCCAAAACATCTTTTGAAAAAATCATCATTTGGCGATCAGGCCAAATAATTTCGCCTTTATTGGTGATAATTCCCAAACGATCTGCATCACCATCAAATGCTAATCCCAAGTCAGCATTTTCATTTTTAACAGCCGCAATAATGTCGACTAAATTTTCAGGAACGGTTGGGTCTGGATGATGATTCGGAAAACGACCGTCATATTCGCAAAATAATTCAATTACTTCACAACCCAAACGACGAAAAACAATCGGCGCAATTTCACTTGCCGCGCCATTGCCAGCATCAATCACAATTTTCATCGATTTTTTCACCGATAAATTCTTACAAATTGCATCAATATAATCGGGAATAATGTTTTGCGTTGTGATTTTTCCGCAGCCTTTCAAAAAATTTTTTCTTTGAATGCGTTTTACCAAATCTTGAATACCGCTTTCAGATAATGTTTTTCCATTTATTACAATTTTAAATCCGTTGTGGTGCGCAGGATTATGACTGGCAGTGACCATCACACCTGATTTTGAAGCTAAAAAATGCGTTGCGAAATAGACAAGCGGCGTTGGACCCAAACCAATATTTTTTACGTCACAACCCGTTTCAATAATACCTTGAATTAAAGCCTTTTTTAATGATTCGCCAGTTAAGCGTGCATCGCATGCCACATTAATTTCTGTTTGTTGTGCGTTTAAGGCTTCCGTGCCAATCGCTAACCCAATGGCGTAAGCGACATTTTCATTCAAGCTGGTTTCACTGACTTCACCACGGATATCGTAGGTGCGAAAAATGCCAAGTGGAAGTTGCGCAGGAATTGTATAGTCAGCCATTTTAGCTCCTTTTTTATCGCAGTATTTTGCTTGCGCTTGAATTCAGGAATCAGTCAAAAAGCACACTGATCACTGTGTCCCAGAGCTTCCAAACCCACCTTCACCTCTTTCTGTCGCACAAAATGCATCGACAATCTGAAAACGGGCTTTCAGAACAGGGACAATAACCAGTTGCGCAATACGCTCACCTGGCGCCACCGTGTAGGGAACAGAACCACGGTTCCAACAAGAAACCATCAACGGGCCTTGATAATCTGAATCAATCAATCCCACCAAGTTTCCCAGCACGATACCATGTTTATGACCCAAACCCGATCGCGGTAAAATAGTTGCAGCCATTCCAGGATTGCTAATATGAATTGCCAAGCCAGTATTAATCAACACCGTTTCGCCCGGTAAAATTGTTTTTGCTTCATCCAAACAAGCGCGTAAATCTAGTCCCGCCGAACCGGGTGTTGCATATTCTGGCAAAGGCACTGAATTCCCCAGGCGAGAATCAAGAATTTTTAATTGAATATCATGAAACATAAAACCGCTCCTGTTTTTTTTGTTAACCTAGATTCGGGGGGGGTAAAGATAAATCCAGTGACAAAAGTTACACCATTAAGCGTAGCTATTGCAAAAGAAATTTCTCAATTATCCTAGATTCGGCAGTTGGAACCGTCGCGAGGAGGCTTAAGCTAATGAAGATGCGTTGGATTTTTGAAAAATTTCCTGAAATCGTATTCACCCATACGGTGAAGGAAATTTTTTGAAAATTCAATGCATATTCAGACGATTAAGCCTCCGCAGCAGGTTTCAACTGCCGAATCTAGGATTATGGTTTCAGCTTTTTTTTATCATCCCCTATTTGAGGCGCTGATGACTCAGTTTGAGCACGCTGTATCGGAGACACTGATGAAGATTCATGCAAACTTGTATTGTCGGGAGTTACTTGATCCACGTTATGAAAAAAAGCATTGTGTGTGGATGATAATAAACTAGCCACAGGCGTTTGAAGACGTTCATTTTTCTTAAAAGCTGTAATAATTTCTGTAAGCGTTGGCATCTGTTTTTGTCCGTTTTTTTCAGTTTCGAGCATGCTATTTGCATTATCTATCAAAAGATCAAGCTCACTTTGAAAATTATCTGGAACGCCATTGGGAAAGCACGCCATTAATTTAGATTGATAAACTTGAAGCAGGTTAAGAAATGTTTTGCCTAAAGCGTGAATATCATTAAAAGTGGTATACAATATATTTCTCGTTTCTCCTACTACTAAATTTTTCTTCGTTAAAAGTTCTTCAGCTGCTTTACGTGTTGTATGAGAAAGAAATGCAGGCGTCCCATGTGATGCCAACGATGTGATTGATATACTGTTTTCCAAGCTGCCATTATCTAGTGGAATACAACTATCAAGATCACCCAGAAAAACAATCGGCTGATTATTTTTATCATACCCGATTAAAATATTCTCAGGTTTGATATCTGTATGCACATAACCCTGATTTGTATAGGATAAACTTCCAATATGAAGTTCTTTCAGCCTAGTGGCACACTGAACGAATATATTTCTTAATGTTTTCAAAGAAGTTGCAACATTTTTTAACGTTTTTGCAGTATCTATCACTTCCAGCGGAACACTGGCACCTGTCACATTTGATGCAACTTCACCAATAGCTGTTGACGTTTTTTCAGGCTTAATTACTTTAGTAACTTTGAGTACTATCCCATTAACATAACCTGCCAATGTCGCATCAGCAAACTGCATAAGCTGAAACCTTTTTGATATCGTCTGCGGAATATCTGTTGTATCAATTGCTATTTCAAGCGTTATGTCTCCTAAAGAAATCGATTTTTGCTCTTTTTTCTTTGCTTGAGCATCTTCTTCTACATTAGATTTATCGTCAAGAAAGGCGAATATACCATCAGAATCATCTTGCGCTCTATTGGGTTTTAGTGGATTTGGATCTTTTGTTCCAACGGCAATAATCGGTTTTAAATCTCTCATACCAAACAATGAGGTACATGAGTCTTCTACCTTTGTATTAAATAATTTTATTGCGTATGCTTTTCCTGATTGTACGTTAATTAACCGCTTCACTTTTGAAAACGCCCCAGTTGCGGGTAAATAATCACGGGTTAATTTTACATAAATTTGACCCTCTAATTTAATATACGTATGCTGCGGCGTAAAAGACTCACCACTCTCTTTATTGCTATAACACAACAATTTATCTTGTAAGTGATGGGGGAGTTGCACTCCATCATTAGCGCTTGCTAACATTTTGCTTGCAAATGCAATTTCATCTGCATATTCATGAAAAAACTGATGTACGGCAGGCGGAAGTAATTTTTTTTGCGCTTTAGAAAGTTTTGCAAACTTCCCTTTTTTTGAAAATTGTTGGCGTCTTACTTGTGCTTCCGTTACAACAAAGATTGGCATAAACACCTCACTTAAATCAACTTTGATGTATAACTATAGTCTAAAAATAAAAATTTTTAAGGTTTTTCAATGACAGAGAAGTCCTATATAGCGTAAAAATACAAAAACAAGTTATTTTTGGTGATTTTTCCCTGCCTATCCGGTTGTAACATAATATTGCGAATAAGGCTGATGTTCCCGTCTCTTTTGAAGCGTGTAGAAACAAAGATGTTTCGGGACCGCGCCATGGATGGCGCATTTTTCGCGCGTAAAAAGAGATGGGCATCAGCCTTCGCAATATTATGTTACAACCGGATAGACATGGATTTTTCAACGCAATACGTTTTATAAGTTCTATCATTAATTCCTTCTTGAATCCACGCTGACTTTCTGCTATAAATTGCCACTTCAAATGAAAGCCGGAGCTATAACCATGTCTAGAGTATGTGAAGTTACCAAAAAACGTCCATTATGTGGCCACAAAGTGTCGCATGCGAACAACAAAACAAAACGCCGTTTCCTACCAAATTTGCACAAACGTCGCATCTGGGTTGCTAGCCAAAATCGCTTTGTTACCTTAAACGTATCCAACAATGGGTTGCGCACAATCGATAAAGTGGGTATTGACGCTGTATTAGAACAAATGAAATAACACAGAAAATTATTTTCAAGAACAAACAACAAGGGTACCATCATGGCAAAAGCAGGCTCACGCGAAAAAATACAATTGCGTTCAACGGGTAAAACCAAAAAAGGCACACCAACAGGTTATTTCAAAACGACCATGATTAACAAGCGAAATGCGGAAGATAAAAAATTGGAACCCATGAAATACGATCCGCGCGCTTGGAATGAAGCAACAGGCAAGGTAGGCATGCGTGTTGTGTTCAAACAAAAGAAAATTCCAAAATAATTCTGCAGTCAGGGGCGTGGTAAATCGCGTCTCTATGGAACATGTACGAGGTGAGTCAGCCAACGGAACTTCCCCCTTGGCTGCTTCCAAAA
>Ga0155553_167_pt1 | contig 22357 bp, 17 predicted proteins | sample RifCSPhighO2_12_FD_107210 | JGI IMG/M metagenome (GOLD analysis project Ga0155553, IMG submission 107210) | Gammaproteobacteria bacterium RIFCSPHIGHO2_12_FULL_38_11
TTGCAGTAAAAACTGAAAATCATCATAACTCAATTTCTCAAGAAACGACTGATCCGCCGTTATTAGCTGATCTGCAATTTTCTGTTTTTGTTCTTTCAATTGCAGCATTTTTTCTTCAACGGTATGTTGCGACACAATGCGATAGACATGCACCATTTTATCTTGCCCAATTCGATATAACCTATCCACCGCTTGTTGCTCAATCGCAGGGTTCCACCATGGATCCAAAATAAAACAATACGCTGCAGCGGTTAAATTCAAGCCTAAACCACCTGTTTTAATGCTTGCTAATAAAATGGGAATTGCCTCGCTTTCTTGAAAACGCGTCACAATTGCCATGCGATCTTGTGATTGGCCATCAAGATATACATAAGGAATTTCCGTATCATCCAGCTCTTTTCGCAATAATTTCAGTAGTGATGTGAATTGTGAAAATACGATGGCTTTATGATTGGCACCCACAATAATTTTCAGTTTATCCATCACGAACTCAAATTTATTGGAGAATTGTAATTGTTCTTCGTTTTCAGATTTTATTAATGTCGGATGACACGACGCCTGTCGTAATCGTAATATTCCTTCTAAGAAAAATGCTTTTTCATAAAAATCAGACTCATGTTTTTTCAGTTGCTTTTGATAATACGTTTTCAATGAATTGTAAATGGTTTCTTGCGCTTCAAGCATCGGCAGAATAATCACTTGATCGCATTTTTCTGGTAATTCAAATGCAACCTCGTTTTTCATTCTGCGCAAAATCAGCGGTCGAATACCCTTTAAAAAATGCGTTAACAGTGCATCAGGTTCAATTGCATTTTGTATTGGCGTATTCAAGCGCCTTTGCAAATTCACATTTGTTAATCCAGGATTTAAAAATTCAAATAATGAAAAAAGCTCACCCATGTGATTTTCAATCGGTGTTCCTGAGAGCGCTAAACGTTGCGCGCCATTGAGTTGACCCACTGCCATCGTAATTTGTGTGCTGGCATTTTTAATCAATTGCGCTTCATCTAACACCAGTAAATCAAAGCGATATTGCTGCAGGGTTTGCACATGCACGCGCGTAAGGCCATAAGAAATAATCAATACATCATAATGCAAAAATAAGGTGTCGAGTTTGGCAATGGAGGCATAATGTAAAATAGCAATTTTTAATCGAGGCGCACATTTTTGCGCTTCTTGAAACCAATGTTCGAGCAGTGAGCGAGGGCAAATCAAAAGCGTTCTAAACCCCGTTGTTTTTTTCAACTCAAAGCGTTTAAGATCCAAATAAGCTAATACCTGAACGGTTTTTCCAAGACCCATATCATCCGCAAGGCATCCACCTAAACGTGCGCGCCCTAAAAAGTGTAACCAGCTTAAGCCAATTTCTTGATAGGGTCTGAGTTTGAATTGAAATGTGCTGGCAGGCTGCATCGGCATCAATCCATTGATATTGAGAATTTCACGCCGAATATCTTCAAATGCATTATCACTGATAAAGCTTGCATCGTCAGAATTTTCTGCCATTTCCGCTAACTGTGCAAAATGAAAAGCATGTGCTGTAGAAAATTGTAAATTATCTTCTGCTGCGGGACATCTTAATGCAAATAAGCGCTCAAATGCTTCATACCACTTTTCGGGTAATAGCCCCAGTGAGCCATCACTAAGCTGAATAAACAGACGTTTTTTCTTCAGCATATGAATGAGCTGCCACGCTTCTATTTTTTGATTAGATGCTTTTAAATCAATGTCAAACCAATTTTGCTGTGTTGTCAGTTGAATTTCAATTTCTTCTAAAATTTTGATTTGAAGATTTTCAGCCCACACTTCCCAGCCAAAGCGCAATAAATCATAAAAAAAAGGTGTGACAGTACTAGGATGTATATTAAAAGCGCGTCGCGTGCTGTGCCAAGCGAGCGCAGCATGATTTTTTATTTCCTTTAAATGCTGCTGTTCTGTATTTAAATCAGGCACGTAAATAACAACATGATATTGATCGTGCACAGTGACATGAAATATTTTTGGTCGATGCGGAACGTGTGCAGTGTAATGAATGTCGCTGGTATATTCGATACCGTACGCACGAAACCATACAAAGCCTTCAATTTGTGTTTTATTATTTTTTTTATCTGCTTTTGTTTTTACATAAAAAATGGGTTGCGTTGGTGTTAACATGGGTTCTATGTGCATAGAAGCGGGCCAAGCAATTGCATTGTGATCAAATAGACACAATAGATGATACAGAAAATTATTCAGTTCAGATTTGGGTACGGATAAGGGGCCGCACGATAACAGTGTTTCAATCCAGGGATAAGTAGATTTATTATATTCAAAAAGCATTTCACCTTGACGCGCAACACCGCCTGGCGTCACTGTTTGAATATCCCAAAGATCGATGGCATTGTTATTTGTATCCAACAGCTGACCCCACAGCTTCCATCCATCACATATTTCTTGTAGCGTTGGCCTAAAATGCATCGTAGCTGCTTCAATAAAGCGGTAAAACACGGGTTCTAGATTAAAATAAAAAAGTCGATTTTGCGCACAAAGTGCTTTTAAAATAGTTATTTCAGCTGAAGCGGGCAGTAAAATAGTGAGCGTGTCATTCGTATGCGTAAAAAAATAAGGCGTGAGTGCATCAATCCATTCGCGGTCAGGATAATCACTCAAATGCAGTACGTCTAATGATTCAATAGAATGAATAGGGCGCAAGGTAAGACCTGGTAGTTGTTCATATAATTCTAAAAGACATGAAATTGTTTCTATTTCTTGTTTAGTTTGCAACGTTGAATCAAATGATAGTTTAAATCGTAATTTACCGTCTGAAATTGTATTTGGAATGATTAACCGATCAACAGCCCACGATTCAATGGGCGTATACGCTTCAATTGCCATCAACTTGCTACGCCACACATTTTCTTTTTGTGCATCATCACCTTGCGTGAATTTTAATTGTTTGAAAATATCTGACTTTTTCATTGTGTGCCACTGTGTTCAAGAGATAGATTAATTAATTGCGATCGATCTTGCCCCTCATTCATCTGCGTTAAAAAAATCGATCGAATATAAGGTTCTACCACGTGAATTTTATCTTTCGGTGTCACCACCATCACTTGTAATTTGAGATTGTGGAAAAGTTCCATGGCGTATCGTGAATTTTTTTCATCTGATTTACTAAAGGCTTCATCAACCACGATAAATCGAAAAGAACTGCCAGATGATTTTTTTTCTGTCGCATGTTCAGCGCCTAAATTTAAGCCATATTGATAAGCGATGGATGAGCCCAAAATAGTAAATGCCAGTTTCGCTTTTTGTCCACCCGAGAGTCCAGCGGAATCTGAATAGTAATTTTTAATTTCGTTTGTTTGTCGTGATTTTTCTAACACTGAAAAATCAGCCCAATTTCGTACATCGATTACTTTTTTAGACCAACGCTCTTCATTTTTAAGGCGATCAAGCAGTGTTTTGATTCTTTCAAAATACACTTCACTTCCAGTTTCTTGTTTGCCATCCAGTTTAGAATCTTGCAAGGCATATTTTAATAAATGATGAAATTCGCGTATTTCAACGTCTTTATTTTTAGCAACCTCAAGCTGCACATAAGAATTATCTGAATAATTCATGCCGATTAATACGTGATTAAGCTCAGAAATGGTATCTTCAATATCTTCATAAGCCAACTCCAGTGTGGATTTAAAGGCAGCCATATCATTCATGACACTGCGACTCAGTAATTTTTTAAAACGACGCTCATGTTCTGGCAGCGCTTCTGCTTGTAGCTTTTGCTGCAGTTCAAGATAACCCGGCAGTGAGTCTAGCGTGGTATCAAAATTAACAGATTGCTCGCTAAAACGCGATTTAAATTGCGCCATTTTACGAACCAGTGCTGCTTGAAGACGCTGTTTTTCCACCTCAGTTTTATGTGCTTCGCTATTCAATTCATCCTGTGTAGTTTTTTCTAGTAAATTATAATCGCGCGGCGTTAATTTTGAAAAATTGAGTTTTTTCTTTTTCATAAAAACATCAATCCATTTTAACGCCTCAGCGTTCAGTGCAATGTCACCCACTATTTTTTCACAATAGCTTATTTCCTTCGCTAATTCTTGTATGGCATTGCTTGCAACTGCTGTATCTTGCAGTGCATTGTCTCGCAGCGACTGATTGGTCCGCATGTCATTTTCAAGGCTGCTTAAGTCTTTTTGAATTTGATCAATTTTTTGATTGGAATTCATCAATGCAGCCTGACGCTTTTTAAGCGCGTCAATTTCATTGACAAGCGATCGCCAATCGATAATTGAAAAATCCACTATGGTGCACATCGTTTGAATAGCACGCTGCACCATTTCTGATTGATTAATGGCGCGCTCACTCTGCTGGACAGAAAGTGCTGCCTTATCCAATAATTGCTTTTGGTTTTGTATTTCTGTTAACAGCCAATCGAGTTTTTCTCGATTATCCCATCCCAAAACAAATCGATTTTTATCTTGTAGAGAAAAGCGATCATCTTTTTCATTTAAATTCGCGCCGTGTTTAATTAAACCTTGTGGCGTTATGGCTTTAAATTGCTTTTGAAAAACAGATAATTCTTCTACGCAGGCATAATCATAATTTTTAATGATCTGCTCTTTTAACCAGGAAACATAAGGTGATTTACTTTTAAATTCTAATTTGTGAAACAGTTTATTTGATTCTATTTGATTTAATAGTGGCAGCTTTACCGACAATGTTTCATCCACTTTTTGAAAAACAAGCCGGATACCGATATTTTTACGATTTAAAAATTTACACACATCCGTGTATAAATCTTGTGGCACCAGCATGCGAAGTGCAAAGGTATGCAATAATTTTTCAATTGCACCCTCCCACGCTTGATCTTGCACTTTCATTAATTCTGCAATAAATGGCACTGTGTTTGTTGAAATATTGAGTGTTTCTGCGAGCTCATCGCGCACTTGAATAAGATTAATCGGAAGACGATTTTTTCTGGTTTTGAGGGATTGAATTTCGCGTGTTACTGTGTCAGTTTCTAATGATATTTTCTCTTGTTCTTTTTTGTGAGAATAATGTTGATTTTTAAGCATTATTAATCGCGCTGCAATGTCAGATTGAGTCGATTGACAAGTGCTAAGATTCTTAGCAAATTCTTTTAAGCTAGGTTGTTCGCATAAGCCCAATGTTTTCGCCAATTTCGCGTAATCATCAGATTGTTTTTTTGTGAATTTTCTTTTTTCCTCAAGCTGATTTAACATTAATCTCAGCCTATCGAGCTCCTGACCCCCTTTGTCTTGCGACAACAGGCGCATCAAATCTAATTTTCGCTCATTGATCGATGTTAATTTAAATTCAGCAGATTTTAATGTTGCCTCGCTCACCACGCATTGTTGTGATAAGGCAGATTGCTGATTTAAGAGCGCTTCTTTTTTATGTTTTGCAAAATAAAAGGGTAAGGTTTTTTGCTTGTTTTGAAATTCTGTTAATCGCAATTGAACAGTATCAAATTTTAAAGCTTCTTCTTTTAAAGGATTTAATTCATCTAATTGATTTTTAGAAAGCAAAATGGCTTTGTAGGCAAGTTCAAGATTTTGATAATTGGTGTAAAGTGAATTTAAGAGATCTTGTGTTTCATTGGCATTAAGCATGTGTTTTCGCACAAATTCATTAAGTCGATTAATTTCTTTAATCGCAGTAATTTGATTGAATAAATCTAGCCCTTTTTCAGATCGCAAGCCAACATAGCGGATAAAATAAGCTTGATAATCAGAAAATGTTGTAAAAATGGTTGTTTGTGCAATATTCCTTAAGCGCGTGCGAATTTCTTTTACGTTTTTTATTTTGCTAAAATGTTCTTGGATGGAAATATCGTTGTGTGATACAAAAAATAATTTGTTCAGTGTGGCTGATTCAAACCAAAAAAATTGCCCGATGGTAATCGATTCAAAGGTGTGCGCATTACGAAATTTTGCGAGCAATACGCTATAGCTTTCCTCTTTTCGAAGAAATTTGGTTTGACTGCCGCCCAATTCATTTTGCTCTCGACCATAGGCGCCGCGCATGTAGGTTAACTCTGTGCGTTCCTTTTTTTCGTTCCCAGAGGCAAGGTTGTAATTTCGTTTTACATTTGGCACAAGCAAAGTTAAGAGTGCATCAACAAGTGTTGATTTACCAGATCCATTTTCACCTGTGAGCAATGCGCTAAAGCAATCTGGATTCAGGACACAAATTTTGTCGTCAAAGGTACCCCAGTTATACACTTCAAATCGATCGAGTTTAAAGCCAGAATCGTTGATTATTTTTTGGCGTGACATATTATACACCCTCTATTTCTAGGATCATTTGCGCCTTAATTTCAGATAATTTTTCAGCATCAAATTGTGCTTTAATGATTCGGCGTACTTCAAATGAATTTTGATTACCTTTTAGTTCTTTTAAAAATCCAAGCTCAGCGACGCGATTGATCAGTGTATCAAATTTTTTAAATTGTTTTGTTTCATCTGTTTTTTCCTCATAAAACAATTTTAATAGATCATAAATATCGAAACGGTGTAGCACCAATCGATGATCATCACTGACTTTAGAGTCAAATTGTTCGAGCGCTTCTCGCAGCAAAATACACAATAGACTCACATCAAAAGAAAGCGGCATTCTGCGCACTAATGTAGGCATTTGTGTGTCGGTGGTTTCGTCTGTTTCATCAGCTGCTTCCTCTAGTGCTTCGCCGATTTGCTGGTCTTGCGCGCTTGCGTCGTCTTGTTTTAGAGCGCCTTGTTTGAGAAAAGCGTAGCCGTCATCCATGCTTAAATGAAGAGACAAGCCCAAAGTAGCAAAATAGTCTCTGACGGTTTCTTGATAAATTAACAGTGGTTCCCAATATTTTTTTTCATCAGAAGTGATAAATCCCTGCAGCAGTTTAATTAAAACGATGGAAAAAGCGGCATTTTGTTCTTGTTTTTTAAGTGGTTTCATAAAACTTTACCTGTAAAAATCACTTTCGGTGTAGTGAGAAAAAACCCTTGCACTTGACAAGGAATTTTTTCAGTTTGATCAAGCAGCATGATATGTTCTGCATTGCGACTGGCAATAGACAAATAGCCCAACACTTCAAAGGCACCAAATTGAATGGGGAATGTGTGAACGACGTCTAATAACGACACCTGAGCAGTGTTCGTAAGCATTTGCGCAATGCGAGATTCCAATGCTGCTTCTGAAATCGGTGGTGAATTCACGAGTGTTGTCAGCTGTGATACAGCTTCACTGGAGTTGTCTGGCGCTTCTATTTCAAGCTGTTTATTGCTAAAGCGTGATTTTGCATTGGGTTGCCATAGCGGCCTCGAGAGCGGCAGTTGAATATTCAGGCCATCTTGCACCGTGATAAAATCGCGTGAACCAGCGCTTAAAAACATTTCACGTGATTCTATGAGTAGTTTTTTAATGTGCGATGTTAGTGTTAGGACGCGTTTATTTTCTGCTAATGCTTTTTGATGCAGTAGTTTTCTTAATTCTTCAGACAGTCTAAATTTAGATTTTAATACTTTTTGTCCGACGAGCAATAATTGGCTTTTTAGTTTGAGTAGACTGCTGTCAAATTTGCGATCGGGATTTTTACGCACAAATTCGCGAATTTCCGGCGTTCCCAGTATTTTTTCACTAAAGTTCCTCAGTTTATTTTGTTCATCTTCTGAAATTAAAAAATGCCAAAATGCCGTAAAACTTTTTCCTTGATCAGATTCTTCTAATGCATCGTGTGCATCCAATACGTCGCGTAGAATTTCTCCAGCAGTTGCCATTTCTTGCAGCTTTTTTTCTTTGATTGTTTTTGTAATTTCTTTAAAAATGTCTTCAACTAAGCGAAATTCTGAAATTAAACGACGAGAATCTTCGATTAAATTCAAAAAACGTTCTCGAATTTGTGTTCCATCCATTCGGTTAACGATGCCGGTTGTTTGAATTTCTTTAATTTCCTCGTCTATTTTTTTGCGTTGTGTTTTTAAAAAAAGTAAGCGAGATTCGGGATTTTCGTCGGTTTGATCTGCGATGCGTTTCATGTTTTCGTAAATGGCAAGGAAACGGGATTGCGCACCAACAAATTCTCGTTTTTCCAAATTTTGAATCCACTCAAGTGCACGCTCCGTATCCGCCGTTAATTCCGTCATTGGCTCATCTTGATTTAATTCAAAATACTTGCGAATAAAGCCTTGGCTGTCATGGCTCCACTGATCCAGAAATTGTTGTGGTGTTAAGGTATTGTCAGATTCTTCAGTTTCATGACGCTGCGCTAAAAAATCAGCTAATAAAGATTTTAATTCAACGTAGGGAATTTGCAGACGATTTTTGGATTTAAAAGCAAAAAAGAAAAAGCTAATGGTGGTTGGTGCTTGTTTGCTTCGCAGCAGGCGTAGGGCAGTGGAATGCTCAACATGAAACAATACTCGATCAAAATCCACTGGTCTCCCCTCCCTAATGGCAAAGATGATATGGCGGGTATAGTACCTTGTCAAATGGATTTATGGAATGAATTTAGAAATAAAGGATATCAAACCACACTTTTTTGCGTCATCATTTCAAACTCGTAACCGGATAATTTTGTACGTTTGAGCGTATTAATATTTTTCATTTCAGCCTGTGTGTTGTGTGCGATACCACTGCTTTAACGCAGCTAATTTTGTATTTATCGATTGATCTTTGAGCGTCACTGTCAGTACTTGTGTATCATATTGAATTGCCAGGGGCACTAAATCACTTTGATTTGTAAACCAATCTTGAATCACAATATTGATCACGGGTGATTTATATTCCGAGATATATTGGTCTAGCCATGCCTTTAAATGCTGACTAAGTGAAAGCGTGAAGTTTTCAATGGACGTGGGAAATTGCAGGGGGTCAATAATACCGTTAATAATTTCATGGGTATTTTCTGTTTCAATGGGTTGCAATACAAAAAAATTATTATTTTGAGTTTGTGCCCTGACTGCTATTTCAGCATCTAATGTATTTTTTAAATCAACCATGTTTGATTTATTTGGCCAAGGCGAATTAATATTACTTTCGTGCCAAAAATAATGTGCTGCAAATTTTGCCATATCGAGCGATGAAATAATTTGGCTGGTATCCATGAAAATAATAACATTGCGATTGGATTTTCGCAGTGTACCAATTGTGTCGCTTGTATGAAAGGTATTGGGTATCGCATTGGGGCCTAGATAGGTTTGCAATAATTGAACGAGCTGTGTTTCATTTTCTGCATTATTGATGTTGAATATATGATTAATATCGATGAAAACAATTTCACTGGGATTATTTTGTATAAATGTTTTAATTTGTTGTAATGCATCGGAAAGACGCACGCTGAGTAGCGCATGATTTAAATAAAAATGACCGTCTTGAAATAAATCAATGCGAAAATCCAAATAGCGAATGCCGTTATTGAGTTGATCTGCAATGGAGTAGGGTTGCGTTCTACACCAATTAGCAGCAATGATTCGCACTAAAGACAGCGGCAAAATATTGCTGACTTGTTCAATCCAAGTTGGCAAAGGATCATCAGGACTTAAAGAAAATTTTGATAAAGCGGTAATAGCGTAGCTACCAGAATCATGTGTGCCAGGAATAATTAATTGATTGATTACGCGTGAATTGGGAATTTGTGACATCCAGTTTGAATTGGCAGAAAACAGTGCTGTTGAGAAAAGGAAGCAAATTAAAAATATATATTTTTTCATTACAAGCGCTCAACTAATTTTCTTAATCCATCTGTAATAGACAATTAATTAATGCAAACTGATAAAACACGGTTTCAACTGTCGAATCTAGGATTATAGTAGGATAATTGCTGTTTTAATAGTAAATTACGATGATTGTTTTATTGATAACTTTTTTAATTTTAATGCGAGAGGCTTGGTTTGCATCCAGGCCCGTATTGGAAAACAGATGAGTATCGGTTACACTTCCCTCAATGTTTTTTTACGATGGAGACGGTATGTCGATTGCAGCATTTGATCCTGCGTTATGGAAAGCGATTCAAAGTGAACAACAACGTCAAGAAGATCATATCGAGCTGATCGCTTCGGAAAACTACGTAAGCTTGAATGTGATGGAAGCGCAAGGGACTGTACTTACCAATAAGTACGCTGAAGGTTACCCGGGTAAACGTTATTACGGCGGATGTGAGTTTGTTGATATTGCTGAAAATTTAGCAATAGAGCGTGTAAAAAAGCTTTTTAACGCGGATTATGCAAACGTTCAGCCTCATTCAGGTTCTCAAGCGAACCAAGCGGCTTATGCGGCTATGTTGCAGCCAGGTGACACTATTTTAGGAATGGATTTATCTAATGGCGGACATCTTACTCATGGTTCGCCCGTTAGCTTTTCTGGAAAAATTTATAAAGCATTTCATTATGGCATCCATAAGGAAACGGGTTTAATTGATTATGATAATGTGGCTGATTTAGCAAAACAACATAAACCCAAGGTGTTGGTGGCTGGATTTTCTGCTTATTCTCGCATTGTTGATTGGCAAAAATTTCGGGAAATTGCAGATTCAGTTGGCGCTTATTTAATGGTTGATATGGCGCATGTTGCTGGATTGGTTGCAACAGGATTGTATCCATCACCTGTTAATATTGCCGATGTCACCACATCAACAACGCATAAAACGTTGCGGGGTCCACGTGGTGGATTAATTCTTGCAAAAGAAAATCTTGAATTAGAAAAAAAATTAAATTCTGCTGTGTTTCCTGGTTCGCAAGGTGGCCCATTAATGCATGTCATTGCGGCAAAGGCAGTGGCGTTTCAAGAAGCGCTGGATCCAACATTTAAAACTTATCAACAACAGGTCGTTGATAATGCGCGTGCGATGACATTCGTCATGACACAGCGCGGTTATGATATTGTGTCTGGTGGAACGGATAATCATCTATTTCTGGTGAATTTAATGAATAAAAATATTACTGGGAAGGACGCTGAAAATCGTTTGGGCTTAGCCAATATCACCTTAAATAAAAACACGGTGCCAAATGAAACACGTTCACCTTTTGTTACGAGTGGTTTACGCATTGGCTCACCTGCAATAACAACACGCGGATTTAAAGTAGCTGAAGCGAAAAAAATTGCAGGATGGATTGCGGATATTTTAGACAATATGAATGATGATGTAGTATTGACAGATGTAAAGAAGAATGTAGTTGCGTTATGTCAAGCATTCCCTGTTTATGCGACAATTGACCACTCACACTGAGCACGCACTATGCATTGCCCGTTTTGTAACACACAAGATACCAAAGTAATTGATTCGCGATTGAGTGATGATGGTTCTCAAGTCAGACGCCGCCGTGAATGTGTTGCCTGCAATGAACGGATCACTACTTTTGAAACGGCGGAATTATCCTTGCCGCGGGTGATTAAACGTGATGGAGAACGCACAGCATTTAATGTTGAAAAATTAAAAGCAGGGATGTTACGTGCGCTGGAAAAAAGACCGGTTGATACTGCACAAACGGATGCAGCTCTGAATCGAATATTAAAAAATATTCGTGCCAGTTCCGAACGTGAAATCAGTTCACAGGTATTGGGTGAGTGGATGATGGATGAGTTACGTGCGATGGATCAAGTGGCGTATGTGAGATTTGCCTCTGTTTATCGTAGTTTTCAAGATATTAATGCGTTTCATGAAGAAATTCAGAAGTTACAAAATATCAAAGATTTATTAAAATGAGCATTAAAAATGAATTCAGAAAATGAAAATTTTGCTAATAATGTAAAAAAACCCAATAAACGCCATCAAGCGCGCGCTTTTGCAATGCAAGCTTTATTTCAATGGCATTTTTCAAATGAAACACCGGAAGTGTTAATTCAGGAATTTATTGTTGATCATTTACGTGAAGAAAAAATTGATCACAATTATTTTCGCTCATTGGTTTTCGGCACATTAAAAAATATTACCACGATTGATGAAACGATGACGCCGTTATTAGATCGTAAGATAAGCTTTTTAAATCCAGTTGAATTAGCAGTGTTGCGTTTGGCGTTTTATGAATTACAACATTGTCCCGAAGTGCCATTGAAAGTGGTGATCAATGAAGCGATCGAATTGGCGAAAGAGTATGGTTCGGCGGATGGCTACAAATTTGTGAATGCGGTGTTGAATACTTTTATTAAAAAAACATGATTGCTTGTCTTTTTGTTGAAGTAGTGAATCGCAAGCAAGTGCATTGCGAGATTCATGTGTGTACTTCGTTGTTCCCACTTGCTGATTAGGAAGTGGTTTTTGTTAATTTTTTGCGATGCCACAAAATTGGCGCAGCACTAATAATTTTTGCGTTAAAAATATTTAAGGGTGGATTTTTTGATTGGAAATTGGTGCAGGATAATGTGTATGTGCCCGATTCAGTATCTGCATGAAGATAGCGTGGTATGATTGTGTGATCTGACAATTCTACAATACAGGGTTGCCCTGTGTATAATTGAAGATCTTCTGGTTTTGTTAAACGAATTCCACCAACATAATCACCCGCGCGAAATTGGGGTTCCATTGTGTCATCAGAAATTGTAATAATAATTGAGTTGGTATTATTCGTTTTGAAAGTTTGCAATTCTTGGTAGATAGCTTGCTCTTCTTGTAAATGCAATGAGCTGAGAAAAGTATCCAGATCATTTGAAGAGGGAGTTTCACCGTAGGTCATTTCAAATGGACGGGGTGGTACGCCAACACCATGAATTAACCATTCCATTGAGCAAATTAATCCTTCGTTTTTTAACGCCTCTAAAATGCGTTTAGCTCCCTTTTTAGAGAGCGGATTTTTACCTTGTTCCCAACCCTGTAATGTGTTGGCACTCACTTGATATTTTTTTTCAAATTCACGGCGTGTAGAAATACCCGCCAAAATTCTTGCGCGTCTTAATCTTTCGCCAGCGTGATTGAGATTTTTTTCGATTAGCATATTTTCCATCCTTGAGTGAGAATAGGTTTAAATAAAATAAGTGAAGCATCCGAGCTTCGCCGTTTTGCATTGGCAATTATCATATCAAAATTTAATTATGCAAAAAAGGTTATTGTTAATAAAACTGCATAAGAAATCAAAGCGGCTAAAAGATCATCGAACATCACGCCGAACCCATTATGCATATGTTGATCAACCCAGCGAATTGGCCAGGGTTTTACAATATCAAAAAATCGAAACAAACAAAAGGCAATTAATAAATAATACCAAGTTAGTGGAATGCCAATCATGACGATAGGGAACGTAGCAATTTCATCGATAACGGCAGCAGGATGATCTGATGTACCAAAATCTTTATTGGTTTTTCCACAACCGTAAATGCCGATTAAAAACATAATGACGCAGGCCAGAATATAAAACCAAATGGGTGTGTGCGATAGCATGATGGTGATGGGAACGGCAAATAGTGTGCCGATTGTGCCGGGCATCCAGGGAAATGCACCTAAGCCGAAGCCACAGGTGATGAAATGAATGGGATTTGTCCAGATAGTGTGGGGTGGACGCTGGGTTGTTTTTTGGTATTGGGTAGGTATTAGCATAATGTGTTTTAAATATAGCAGCCTGATTTTATAATTTTTGACACAGTCACAGTTCTCGTTGCGTATACCCCGTATACAACTGTCTTGGACGATACAGTGGATGATCCGCATCACTCATCATTTCAGCCCAATGACTTGCCCAACCCACTGTGCGTGCTAATGCAAATAAAACGGTGAATAAATTCGAAGGGATATCCATCGCGCTTAATGTTACACCTGAATAAAAATCCACATTGGGATATAATTTTTTGTCAATAAAATACGGATCTTCGAGTGCAATTTTTTCCAATTTCAGTGCTAATTTAAATAAAGGATTGTTGTGGTTATCCGTTGCTTCTAATACGTCATAACAAGTTTTTTGCATTACTTTCGCGCGTGGGTCATAGCTCTTATAAACGCGATGTCCAAATCCCATTAATCGAAAAGGATCGTTTTTATCCTTTGCTTTTGCAATATAGGTTTCGATTTCAGATTCATCGCCAATCATTTTCAACATATTTAAGCATGCTTCATTCGCGCCACCATGTGCAGCACCCCATAATGCGCTAATACCTGCTGTAATTGCCGCAAAAGGATGTGTTCCTGTTGAACCGGCCATGCGCACAGTAGATGTTGATGCGTTTTGCTCGTGATCTGCGTGTAATGTGAAAATACGATCAAGTGCTGTAATTAATGTGGGGTTGGTCGCTTTTTTATCGTCTCCCCATAGCATATGCAAAAAGTTTTCAATATGAGATTTATTTTTATCGGGTGCAATAAATGCTTTGCCTTGATTATGGCGGTACGCCATTGCTGTAATGACAGGGACCTTTGCAATTAAATGAATGACGGCACGTTCGCGGTCTTCTGGATTTTTTAAATTACATGCGTTACCGGCGCGACTAGACAAAGCGCCTATAACACCAAGTAATATACTCATCGGATGCGCGTCGCGTGCAAACCCTGTAAATAAATTCCTTGTTAAATCACACACAGGAGCAGACTCTTGAAGTTTTGCCTCAAAAGATTTTTTTTGTGAAGCGCTGGGTAATTCGCCGTAAATTAATAAATAGCAGACATCGATGTAATCACATTGTGCCGCTAATTGGTCTATTGAATAACCGCGATACAATAAAATGCCTTTATCGCCGTCAATGTAAGTAATTTTAGATTCACAGGAAGCGGTTGCAAAAAAACCAGGATCATAAGTAAAGTGTTGGTGGGCTGCTAATGATTTAACGTCAATGACGTTATAACCTAATGTAGGTTTATAAATAGGAAACTCAACGGATTGATTTTCAAAAGATAAAGTTGCATTTTCAGGCATAGTCTTATTCTCTTTTTTCATATTTCATTATCCTAGGATTGGATTATATTAGCATGCGTGTTAGTGAAACTCCAAACCTCCAATTATATTGCATCTTTATTTTGTAAGGAGTTATAATCCGACCAAATTTTTAGGTGTTTGCGCCAAGTTTGGTTTAGGTTCTCGCATAATTTTACAGTTAATGGCATACTAAACCTTCTTTAAATTTTATGGAAAAACAAGTGAATACATCATCAAGACCGATTAATCTAGATTTAACCCGTATGAAATTTCCGCCGATGGCGATTATCTCCATTATGCATCGCATATCAGGCGTTCTATTGTTTTTATTATTGCCGTTTGTACTGTATTTATTGCATCAATCGCTGCATTCTCAGGAAAGTTTTGTGTTGTTACAGCAAACTTTAACTTCGTTTGTCATGAAATTTTTTGTATGGGTGCTGATATCAGCCGTTTGCTTTCATTTTCTTGCGGGAATTCGCCACATGTTGATGGATTGTGGTTTGGGTGAAAGTGTGAAAACTGCGCGTTTAACCGCGTATTTCATTATGGCCTTAGAAGTGATTGTAATGATTTTTGTTGGGGTGTGGTTATGGTAGCGAAAAATAATCGCGGTTTTCATGAATGGATTGTGCAGCGAGTGAGTGCTGTTATTATTGGTATTTATGCTGCATTTCTGTTGGTTTATTTGTTGTGTCATCAACCATTGCATTACACTGTTTGGTCTGCATTGTTTTCACATATCGCCATGAAAGCAGCCACTTTTGTCGTTTTGATTGCCATTTTGTGGCACGCATGGATTGGTTTGTGGACAGTGTTTACGGATTACGTCAAAAACACCGCAGTGCGTTTGGTGTTGGAGATTGTAGTGATTTTGCTTTTATTAAGTTATTTGGTGTGGTGTGTTGTTGCGCTTTAGGGATAAAAAAGTGTCAGTGTCAGATAACTTATGCTGACACTTCTTTAAACAGGCGAGTTTTTATATGAGTAATGAAAATATCAGAACAGAGCAATTCGATGCGGTGATTATTGGCGCTGGCGGTGCTGGTATGCGTGCGTCATTACAGATGGCGCAAAGTGGTTATAAAGTTGCGGTGATTTCAAAAGTATATCCTACGCGTTCACACACTGTATCTGCACAAGGTGGCATCGCGGCAGCGCTGGGTAATGTGGTTCCCGACAAGTGGGAATGGCATATGTATGACACAATTATGGGCTCTGATTTTTTAGCGGATCAAGATGCGGCGGAATATATGTGTCAACAAGCACCAGCATCCGTTATTGAATTAGAGCATATGGGCTTACCTTTTTCGCGTTTGGAAGATGGCAAAATTTATCAACGCGCTTTTGGCGGACATACGCGTGATTTCGGAGGCGAATTAGCAAGGCGTACTTGTGCGGCGGCAGATCGTACAGGGCATGCGATGTTACATACGTTGTACCAAAAAAATATTGAAGCAGGTACTAATTTTTTTAATGAATGGGTAGCATTGGATTTGGTGCGTTCAGATAGCGGCGGTATTTCCGGTGTAATGGCCATTTGCATGGAAACGGGTGAAGTCGTTTATTTCAAAGCAAAAGCGGTGGCATTGGCAACAGGGGGCGCCGGTCGAATTTTTGAAACAACGACCAATGCGTATACAAATACAGGTGACGGTATTGGTTTAGTATTGCGTGCCGGGTTGCCCGTGCAAGACATGGAATTTTGGCAATTTCACCCAACTGGTTTGGCAGGTGTCGGTGCATTAATGACAGAAGGTTGTCGCGGTGAGGGTGGTTATTTGCTGAATGGATTAGGGGAGCGTTTTATGGAACGCTATTCTCCCCATTTAAAAGATTTAGATTGTCGCGACATTGTATCGCGTTCATCCATTATTGAAATTTTGGAAGGTCGCGGTGCTGGTCCTGAAAAAGATTATGTATTATTAAAACTGGATCACCTAGGTGAAAAAGTATTGAATGAACGTTTGCCGGGCATTCTTGAATTATCGCGTAAATTTTTAAACATTGATCCAGTGAAAGAACCCGTTCCTGTTGTGCCAACTTGTCATTATCAAATGGGCGGCATTCCAACAACAATTCATGGTCAAGTGATTACGCGTGTAAATGGGCAAGATAAAATTGTTGAGGGGCTATTTGCAGCGGGTGAATGTGCCTGCGTTTCCGTGCATGGTGCGAATCGACTAGGCACTAATTCATTATTAGATTTGGTGGTGTTTGGTCGCGCAATTGGCTTGTATTTAGAAAAAGAATTGAAAGAAGGATTAAAACATCGCACAGAAAGCGATGGTGAAATGGACCGTGCTTTGTCTCGTTATAAACGATGGGATGATAAGTCACATACCGAAGACCCTTATGCTATCCGACACGCAATGAAAAAGATTATGCAAAATAATTTTGGTGTGTTTCGTAATGCAGATCATATGGAAAAAGGGTTGCATGAATTACAACAATTAAGTGAGCGTTTAAAAAAAGCAAAATTGTCTGATCATTCTCGCGCATTCAATACAACGCGCATTGAAATGTTGGAATTGGATAATATGATGGCAACGGCATTGGCGACAGCGAAATTAGCCTTTGACCGAAAAGAAAGTCGTGGTGCGCATGCGCGATATGATTACACACACCGTGATGATGAACATTGGTTAAAGCATTCGATTTATTTTTCTGATGGCACAACTGATTTCCGTCCGGTCAATATGACGCCGAAGGATGTTCAACCCCTAGCGCTAAAAGAGCGAGGATAATTTATGACTATTCCACAATTAAAATCTCGCGTCATGACCTTTTCAATTTACCGCTTCGATCCTGATGTCAATAAAAAACCATCAATGCAGGATTATCAATTAGATATCGAAACCATAAAAGGTAAAATGTTATTAAACGCAATCGAAGCGATTAAAGAACAAAATCCTGACATTGGTTTTCGTCGTTCATGCGCTGAAGGGGTTTGTGGTTCAGATGGAATGAATATCAATGGAACTAATGGTTTGGCTTGTATTACGCGTTTGCATGATTTACCCGATCGTGTTGTGTTGATGCCATTGCCTGGGTTTCCAGTAATTCGTGATTTAATTGTCGATATGGAACCGTTTTTTAATCAATATAAACGCATCAAACCTTATTTGCAAAATAATGAAAAATCACCGAAAAAAGAGCGATTACAATCACCTACCGAACGTGCAAAATTAGATGGCCTATATGAATGTATTTTATGTGCATGTTGCACGTCTTCTTGCCCATCTTATTGGTGGAACCCTGATAAATTTGTCGGCCCTGCTGGTTTATTAAATGCTTATCGATTTGTTGCTGATAGCCGTGATACGCAAACTAAAGAACGTTTAGATAATTTAAAAGATCCTTTCAGTGTATTTCGCTGCCGCACGATTATGAATTGTGCGAGTGTTTGTCCAAAAGGATTAAATCCAACAGAAGCGATTCGTAAATTGCGGACAGAAATGTTGCTGTAGAGCGCGATTTATCGCGTCTAGAGGGGAGGAATGATGAATACAAAACTACACAAAGAATACGATAAAGATTTCTATGCTTGGACTATGCATAACGCGCAATTATTGCGTCAAGGAAAATTATCTGAAATAGATATTGAGAATGTAGCTGAGGAAATTGAAAGTATGGGAAAAAGTGATAAATGGCAATTAATTAATCGCTTGGCTGTTTTAATCGCACATTTGCTTAAATGGCAATGTCAGCCAGAAAGGCGCGGTAATAGTTGGCTTGCAATAATAAAAGAGCAACGTTTGCGGGTTAAGCGTTTACTAGGTGAAAGTCCAAGTTTAAAGCATGAGCTCAGTCTGAAACTAGCAGATGCTTATGAATTGGCTGTCTTAAAAGCGATGAAAGAAACAAACTTACCGGAAAAATCTTTTGTGAAAGACTGTCCGTTTACACTTGATCAATGCTTACGAGATAATTTTTTTCCTAAAAATAAAGAATAGTGTATAGCGAGTAAAACAGTTATGTTAAACGACCAATTTGAAAAAACTTCTTATCTTTCCGGCGACAGCGCTGGCTATATCGATGATTTATACGAAACGTATTTGCAAGATCCGAATAAAGTACCTGATCATTGGAAAAATTATTTTTCGTCAATTCAAACAGATAAAAAAGAGTTTTCACATGAAGCCATTCGTGAACAATTAATTGCACAGTCACAATCAGCGTCACCGTTACAATCACCATCACAACCCCCCCAAAAACAATCTGCTGTTGATGCTTTAATTACAGCGTATCGTCGTTATGGCCATTTAAATGCAAAAATAGATCCGCTTAATGCGGAAATTATTTCTGATGTGCGTTTGACGTTAGCACATTATGGTTTGAGCGATGCTGATTTAAATGAAAACTTTGATGCGCGCCAATTGTTTTTAAATAATGGGGCAGCGACATTAGAAAAAATTATCACCACTTTGAAAACATTATATTGTGGTTCAATCGGCATTGAATATACTCGATTAATAAATGAAGACGAACGTGATTGGTTACGTGATTATATTGAAAATAAAATCCCCGCCTTGCAATTTTCAGCTGAACAAGAAAAACAAATTCTTGAGAAGTTAACGCAAGCTGAAGGAATGGAAAAATACCTTGACACGAAATACCCTGGTCAAAAGCGCTTTTCAATTGAAGGTGCTGATGCATTAATTCCGATATTGGATGTATTAAGCTTTGATGCACGTAAAAAAAATGTGCGTGAATTGGTGATTGGCATGGCGCATCGGGGGCGTTTAAATGTGCTCTTAAATATCATGGGAAAATCACCGACAGATTTATTTCAAGAATTTGATGGCACAAAAGATTATGGAGATGTGACAGGCGATGTAAAATACCACAAAGGATATTCATGCGATGTGGAAACACCTGACGGTCCAATTCATATATCGCTCGGATTTAATCCTTCACATTTAGAATTTATTAATACGGTTGTGATGGGTTCAGTCAGAGCACGTCAAGAACGTTCGACAGAAATCCCTAAAAAAGATTATGCATTGGCCGTATTAGTGCATGGTGATGCAGCATTTGCAGGGCAAGGTATTGTGATGGAAACCTTGGCAATGTCACAAACGCGTGCCTACAATATCGGCGGAACAATTCATATCATTACGAATAATCAAGTGGGATTTACAACCAGCAATCCTCAAGATGCCCGATCATCACGTTATTGTTCTGATATTGCGAAGATGATTGATGCACCCATATTGCATGTAAATGGTGATGATGCAGAAGCCTGTATCCGTGTCATGAAACTGGCATTAGATTATCGCATGCGTTTTCATAAAGACGTTGTTATTGATTTGGTTTGTTATCGTATGCATGGTCATAATGAAGCGGATGACCCAACCTGTACGCAACCTTTGATGTATCAAATTATTCACGCGAAAAAAACACCACGTGCAATCTACGCCGATTTTTTAATTTCGCAAAACATAATTTCTGTTGCAGAAGCAGATCAATTTGTTTCGAATTACCGCGATGGCTTAGATGCAGGTCACGTTGTTTTGAAATTATTAAAGAATGGATTGGCTGAAAAGTATGCTGAAAATTGGGCAGCATTTTTAAATACAGGTTGGGAAATTAAAGCAAATACAGGTGTCCCATCCGATGTGCTCGAATTTTTAGGAAAAAGAATCACTTCCATTCCAGAAGGATTTACCTTGCAACGACAAGTCGCAATGATTATGCAGGCCAGAGTAAAAATGATGGCTGGTGAGCAGCCACTGGATTGGGGATGTGCTGAAACACTCGCTTACGCTGCGTTATTATATGAAAATCATCCTGTCAGATTTACGGGTGAAGATGTTAGGCGCGGTACTTTTTTTCATCGACATGCTGCCTTGTTCGATCAAAAAACGGGCGAGTGTTATATGCCGTTATTGCATATCGATCCAAAACAAGCGCCCATGCAAATTTATGATTCGTTATTGTCAGAAATGGGTGCGCTGGGATTTGAATATGGTTATTCTTCCGCAGATCCAAATTCATTGGTTATGTGGGAAGCGCAATTTGGCGATTTTGTGAATGTGGCGCAAGTGATTATTGATCAATTTATCAGTTCTGCTTGGCAAAAATGGAATCGTTTATCCGGACTGGTGATGTTGTTGCCCCACGGTTCTGAAGGTCAAGGTCCTGAGCATTCTTCTGCACGGTTAGAACGTTTTTTACAATTGTGTGCGCAAGAAAATATGCAAGTGTGTGTGCCCAGCACACCCGCGCAAATTTTTCATTTGCTGCGTCGTCAAGCATTGCGCCAATATCGTAAACCCTTAATTGTGATGTCGCCCAAAAGTTTATTGCGACACAAATCAGCGGTGTCGAATTTAGATGAATTAATTCAGGGTGAATTTCAATGTGTCATTTCTGAAGTCGATACGATGGATGCAGATAAAGTAACGCGATTGGTTTTATGTTCCGGAAAAATTTATTACGAATTACTTGCAAAACGGCGTGAAGAAAAAATTGACACTATCGCTATTGTACGTATTGAGCAATTATATCCTTTTCCGGATAATCAATTAAAATCAGAAATGAATAAATATGCAAATTTAAAAGAAATCGTGTGGTGTCAAGAAGAACCAAAAAATCAAGGCGCATGGTATTCATCACGCCACCGGATACTGCGATGTATTCCTGAAAACGGACATCGCTTATTTTATGCAGGTAGACGAGCAATGGCAGCGCCAGCAGCAGGCTATCCAGCATTGCATAATAAACAACAAGCGGATTTAATTAATCAAGCGTTGGGTTTTGTGCCCTTGGTTGAATCTAGATAACCAGCTCAGAGCCCCCTGAGCGTAAGCGAGTGGGAGCGACAGAGCCTGCACATGATTTACAATATAATTTACGACTGAACATCAGAATAAATGAGGAAAATAACATCATGACAATCGAAATCAAAGTACCGGGCCTTCCTGAATCTGTTACGGATGCGACTATTGCAAAATGGTATAAAAAAGTCGGCGATTCAATCGCGCGCGATGAAAATTTAGTGGACCTTGAAACAGATAAGGTAATGCTTGAAGTGCCAGCGCCCAGAGCCGGTGTCATTGAGAAAATTGTAGCAGTTGAAGGATCGGTGGTCACGGCAGGCCAATTGCTTGCCATTATTCGTGAAGGAGATGCGGCAGCAGCGCCCGTTGCCATGGTGAACGCGCCTCAGAACCCAGAGCTGAAGCGAGTGGAAGCGACGAAGCCGGTAGCTGAACCACAAAAAGAAACATCTACAGTGAAGCCAGCGAACGCAACAAGCGTAGCGATTGAGCCTTCTGACCTTGCCGCATCACTCACTCCCTCCGAACGTCGTGCCGCAAGATCTGGCACCTTAACGCAACACGCTACAACAACATTATCAAACTCACGCGAAGAAAAACGTGTTCCCATGTCTCGCCTTCGCCAACGTGTTGCAGAACGTTTAAAAGAAGTGCAAAACACTGCAGCGATTCTTACCACATTTAACGAAATCAATATGAAACCCGTAATGGATTTACGCAATAAATATAAAGACGAATTTGAAAAGAAAACAGGTT
>Ga0155553_148_pt1 | contig 22206 bp, 20 predicted proteins | sample RifCSPhighO2_12_FD_107210 | JGI IMG/M metagenome (GOLD analysis project Ga0155553, IMG submission 107210) | Gammaproteobacteria bacterium RIFCSPHIGHO2_12_FULL_38_11
ATCACCGAAACGCACCCGAAAAAATCTCACGACAAGCAATATAATCATCACCGAAACGCACCCGAAAAAATCTCACGACAAGCAATATAATCATCACCGAAACGCACCCGAAAAAATCTCGCGACAAGCAATATAATCATCACCGAAACGCACCCGGAAGGGTGCGTGCGATCCTCGTAGTAAGTGGTTTTTTGCGAGGAACCGCACGCTGCTATCCTTACACTGAGGTGGATTTTATATGATATTATTTTTATAGAAATCACTTATTTTTTTGAAAAATATGAAATTATCAACTGAAAATTTCTTTTCATTAATTTGTGATATTGGTTGAATTCCGATTAATGAGTTTGTCTGAAATACTTCGTCCGCATTCATTGCGTCATTAACTGAAACGCTTTTTTCAATAAGTTTAATATTATTTTTATGACACAATACAATAATGTGATTCCTAATGATGCCGGGTAAAATTCCGTTTTCAGCAGAAGGTGTTATCACTATGTTATCTTTTACAAAGAAAATATTGGCAGTACTGCATTCTGTAATAAATCCATTGGTATTTAGCATGATTCCTTCATCAAAACCATTTGAGTGTGCTTCATTGCGCGCAAGTATTGGTTCAAAGTAATTTAATGTTTTTAATTTTGTAATGGGTGAATACTGGTTACGTATTATGCTTGTGATAAATGCACGTGAGTATTGATCACTCACAGGTTGATGATAAGGCGCTGCAGTAATCAATAATGTTGGCGTTGGTTTTTCAGGAAAGTTGATGCCTCGTAATCCTATTCCACGAGTTAAAGTAATTCTCATTGAGGCGATGCTGTGGTTTAGTTCATTCTCTTTAATGAGCTCCAAGCACATCGCTTTAAGCGCATCGGCATTGTAATGAAAAGGTATGAATAAAGTTGTAGCAGAATATTTTAATCTTTCATAATGCGCGTTAAAAAATTCTATATGTCCATTTTGTACTTTTAAGGTTTCAAAAACACCATCGCTGAGTAAAAATCCCCTATCCTTAATGTGGATATAAGCTTTCTCTTCTGAGATAATGTGATCATTTATTAACACGTACATAGAATATGGCCAAAATAGACATGATTTTAGATAAGGTAATGAATTGTATATCAGAATTTTGGTATATTGCTACTACAAAGAGTAGTACGTATGAATATATTATTGAGGATATTCAATTACAAGAAAGAAATAATATATTTTCTTCGCAAATTTATTATCGCGCTATTGGGTCTAGAACTGTGATGTAGGGTGTCCAAAACGCCCCTAAATCACATGTTTTTTCATTCCCTGATAAATGGACCCCGGGAATATAGTCTTCTCCCCCAAATCATCGCCTCTATTTTGCATTGTTATTTGTACCCTTATTTAAGGAAGCTTTAATAACAGATCTGTACAATACCTATTAAAATCGCAACATTATTAATAGGTAATGACCATGAGCCGTCAAGTAGTTTCTCCAGTTTTGCAGGTAGATGATCTTGAAACTGTTTTGCTTAAGATCGCCTTGGAAGATTTCACTTGCTCTGTTACCACAGCCATTTTTTTTGATCCTGTAATGACAGGGTGCGGGCAACACGTTGAACGTTCAGCGCGTACAAAGCTTAAAGCATGTCCCTGCTGCAATATAACCAACTGTTCATTCAACAATCCTTCCGCTTTTTTTAAAAGAACATTGCAAGCGACCATTGATAAATATAATTTACATCATCAAGTTTATTTCGATTTACCTCGCTTTAAACAAGTTGTCGCACAAAACGAACTCAACACCCCAATGGGTGAACGATTGTTGACTTTATTGCAACACGCATCATCTCATTTAAACAATGGAGAAATCATTCGAACAGAAACACAAACAACCACTCCTGCTTATCTTGAAATTCCTGAATATACTATCGTTGAAACCCGCGGGGAATCAGCTATAGAAATCTTAGCTAGTACACCAGCGGGCCGTGATTATCTGCGAAAAACACCCATTGACCAAACATCAGGAAAATATTTATTTGGAAGTGCTGAAATAACTGCTCAATCACTGGAAATAAAAGTCAATGGAAAAAGTATTCGCGAGTGGTTATCTATGACTACCGCGATGGAAAAATTTGAAAAAGAAGCGCTTGAAAGAATTAAAGCAATTGACAATGAAGAGCGCATAATCACAGTACAAAAAGAAAATCTTAGTAATCAATTCAGGTTATTTTTATCTCGAGGCGCGCAGGGTGTAACAGCAATTGATGATCGCGTGTATTCTGAATTACAACCATTACTAAACGCTGCATTTGATGCAAGACTGGATACTGTGAAAGATATTCTCGAAAAAACCCGCCCTGAAAATCGCGGTGCGTTATTATCACCTCCTGCAGACGCAAATTATCCAGAAACAGAAATACACCTTGATACTGCATTTAAAGTGGCATTGGCCACGGGTGATGAAGAAATGGCCGCAGAAATAGCACAATATCTTGATCCAACAGAAATTGCACGTCAATTTAAAAATGTGTTTGGGCCTGATTATGCGGCTTTTCTGAAGCAACAAGAAAAAGAGGCTGAGGCATTATTCGAAGGCCTTGAAGCGGCATTTAACGGTGCAACACCAATAGAGGTGCGAAACGCGCTTAATCAGGTGCCTAACACGACCTCTGCATTACAACAAAAAATCACTGAATTTAAAACCAAATTAGAAGATTATGTTAATAAAACACGTCCGCTGCATAATGACTTTATTCTTGCTAAAGCGTATGAGATTTATGATAAAAATTGTAGTCCGTGGACTGGTAATCAATGTTGTTTATTTTCGCAACCGGTCATTGGCCTAATTCAAGAGCGCTATCTTAAAACCTCTAAAAAACGTTCGATGGACATTGCTGAGGGTATTTATAATCGCGCTCAGAATATTGACAAACATCTTCCAGCGCGTCGATCTCTTCTTCTTGCGGGTTCTACTACTGATATTCGTTCCGTAGTTGATTTGGGTTCTCCTTGTTGTATTGATATACGCGCGCGCACGTGCTAGCGGGCGTCGGAGGGTTGGGCCGGCGCCATTCCACCGCTTTACAAAAAATTGTGTCGAGCAAAAACATCAGCTTTGGAAAACTTATGCGGCCATCGAAATCACATCAACCACGCAGTTGCTCGGTAATGTGAGATAGTGTTGGAGAAACTCGGTGGCATTTTCTGCCGCTAAGGGTGTCCAACATGATTCGATGTATGCGGTCAAATGTTTATAACCATCACATCAACACCATTATATTTTGGCAGTGGCACATTAATATCGAAAGCAATATGATCATCACCGAAACGCACCCGAAAAAATCTCGCGACAAGCAATATAATCATCACCGAAACGCACCCGGAAGGGTGCGTGCGGCCTGCGCGATAAGTCATCCTCCAAAATACGATTCATACAGTTTTTTATGAAACCTAACATAAAACTTTTTATCGTAATAAAATAGCAGGTTTGGGGGAAATTGCACTACCGTGTTTTTGTATGAGCCATGCTTGTCGCGAGATTCGCACGCACCCTTCCGGGCGCGTTTCGGTGATAAATATATAAAATCAAGGCTGAGCTCAAGCTTATAGCTATTCTTTTTCGGGGGATAGTGATAGCTTAGCGTTTTTATCAACCGCTAATCGTTCTAAAAACTCCGTGTTAATAGATTCCGATTTTGAAACTGCTCTTAATAATTCACAAAGCGCTGCATTTGCACCCCTATTTAACACCGATTTTCACAGCCATGCTAACCGCCATAACACACGCCAATATTTTGCAACATCTAATCTATAAAATTAAAAAAACAGCATAAATAAAAGCGTTTTTCCGCGATATCTTATAATGAAAATCTAAAATTAAGGGTGTTAATTGCCGGTTATATTCCAATGATCGTAATTGTGGTTTTATTGAACCCCATAATTTCTCTATCAAAATACCAAAAAAATTTAGTGACTCTCACATCAATCCAAAAGATTTTACCCAATACCAAGCAAGAATTTATATATACTGAAATTGTTTGTTGTAAAATCAATTGGGTGCGGCTGATTTGAATTGCATTAAATTATTCAATGCAACATGTTGATTTTATAATATATTATTATTTCTGCAAAATTCATAACATCAACTACACTTATCCTGTACGTAATTAACAAGGATAAGGAGAAAGTTATGTTGATTTTAACCAGACGTATCAGCGAATCAATTATGATTGGTGACGATGTCAAAATTACAGTGTTAGGTGTAAAAGGTAATCAAGTGCGCTTGGGAATTGATGCACCTAAAGATGTGTCAGTGCATCGCGAAGAAATTTTCGATCGCATTCGCAATGAAGGTGATAAAGGTAATGCAGCTGAAGAGTAATTGCATTTTTACAAGGATGCTTTATAGTGGCTCAATAATTATCAACAAGGATTAAAGCCATGGCTACGACAATCGATGAATTAACGGTTTCATACACGGAAGAAGGGGTTGAAACAGTAAAAGAATTAGATAAGGTTGTTTTAACAAAAGGGGCTTGGAGCACAATCATTTTTCGCCAACAAGATTGGGACCGTAAAAAAGAATGTTATGGCCCTGATAAATATTCCATTCGACGTTATCAAAAACGCAATGGCGAATATAAAATGCGCTCCAAATTTGTCATTTCAAGTAAAGATCAAGCGAATAAATTAATTGAAGTGTTAAATAAATGGATGGCCGAGTAATTTAAGTAAAACTTAACAATTATCATCTATAATGACTTCAACTTAATGTTCCTGAGTTGGGGTATCTGTGCGAATTACGCAATACATCTATAAACGGTTACAGGAGGAATATCCTGAGCTGTTTATTTCGTCAGAAAAGTCCGAAAAAGCATCGGCCTTGTTTGCTTCATTCCTACCCGCAGCAGCGCTTGGTGATGCATCACAAAATCCATGGTGTGAATTCGGTAGGCGTGATATTCCAGCAAAAAGAAAAACAATATTATTTTCATTTAAAGGTCTTGAAAATTTATCTTTTTCTGAATTAAATAAAATTGATCGACTTGCCTGTTTTTTAAAACGCGCGGGTTTTAAAATATTGCTTTCTGTTGACGATAAACTAGAAGGGTATAATTTACAGCTATTTGATAGAGAAACAATAAAAAGAGTGCAGTATAAATCAAGACACGAACTTTGCATTATGGCTATGAATCAAGAAAGGCTGATAGCAAATGATATTTTTTTTATAGACGAAACAAAAAATGAAAGTGACAATGAATACCTCACCTTGTTTAATTTAAAAAGTCTTGAAATAGAAGAAGAGCGTAGTTATACATATTTGCAGGTAAAAAATCATTTCTCTAGCGACATAAGAACAAACAATAGTGATCTATATATTTTAACGTTAATGGAGAAATACAAAGGTGAATGTAAGTATGATGTTGCACTGGCAGATTCTGAAGGGGAAGATGAAAAAGAAAACACACCAATAACATTGCATGATTACATTACTGTGCATAAAAATATTGGAATTTTAAGAATAAAGTGTGATGCGAAAGCGATAAGTGATCAAGCTGTATTTCCAGTCTTTGAAAATTTATACGAACTGAGCATTGCGTCCGCATTTCGTTTTAATAAGACACATCTTTTTCAGAACAGTTTAAAGTACTTGGAAAAATTAGACTCTGGAAATTATCGTACCGTCCGTTTACTCCAAGAATTAGATGCGTCAGATTGTTTTTTTGAATTGAGAGAGTTGTCGGTAAAAAAAGAATGTTTGGCGCCAATGGAAGTGCCTTTTACGATAAATGCACCAAAATTAAGCTTTTTACATTTAGGTATAAAAGGGTTGGGTGAAACAATTGACCTCCGTCATTTGCCTTTTCTTACTAGACTAGAAATTGAGTATCACGCCATATCACAAAATGAATTGGAAACACATATTACATTTTTAACAGGTGTTAATATTAATTTATTAGAGCTTAGCGTCTCGCGTAAAATTACAACCTTGGAAAAGTTGATGCCGATTATTGAAAATTCCCCTAATTTACGTCGTTTGGAATTAGATGATATTTTTATTGCTGAAAATGAAATTCAAGCGTTGCTGGAAAAATTCCCCAATTTATTAATGACCATTAATTGGAGTAGAAATTTTAAAAGATCAAAAAAACAAATTGAAATTGAGCAGGCAAGATCAATTGACCGTGAATATAATTCACAACAAAATAATACAGTGCAAGCACCGCAATCTGTAGTGTTTGAAAAAAGTGCATTACCCAAGTCAAAAGAAATACCGGGTGCCGGGCAAGATGATAATTTCGTTTATCAAGCGCAAAGCACCTTGCAATTAGATTTCGATACGCAGCATAACCCTGATATAACGCATATTATGCGGCCTGCTTGTAAACATATAACACAAAATTTTCCGACTCATTTTCACTATACGCGTGATTTTGTTTTTCGATTGACAGAAGATTTAGAGATTGAAGAAATTAAATCTAATATTGAAATAATGTATGAATTACCATCGAATGTGATAAAAACGAAACTTGATTTATATGAGTTTAATGACAGTATTAATATAAAAGCAAATGAAAAAATTAAATTAAAATCACTTTCAGCCCATGATAATTTAATTGAATTAAGTATTAACGGAAAGCTATTGAAAACAAATGAAATTAAAATTACACGTGATAATTTGGGTTTTTATGAAGTTACTTTTTTGACTGATGTAAAAGGGCAGCTGGCTTATCAGCACGATGTCAGTCAGGCTTCATTAAATAAGTTGGAAAAATTACCCGAAAGGTTGCAGGCATATATTGACAATATTAAGTGCTTTCATTCAAGTGGTGTTGAATCATTATCGGGTGTTTTGATAACACGAAAAAGAAAATTAATGGCGATGTATCATCAACGCAAGGCGGCGTGTAGACATCGTGCGCCTGTATTACTTAATTTATTTTCAGAACTAAAAAAAGACTTTCCTGAAGAATATAAAAATATTCAAATACGTGGTGCTCAAAGAGGTGGTATACACATTAATGTTGAAATCTCAACTGATGCTGGAATAACCTGGCATGAAGAAGATTTGGGTGGATTTAAATCTAAAACAGAATATACATCAACTATTTTGCCGCCCATTCCCTTTTCTGCTAAAACAGCACTACCGCATTATTCTTTTTCTGAAATGCTAAATCGCATTAACAATGAACTTGGCAAGAATACGTTTCTTTGCTTAAAAGAATCGGCAGATAGGCATCGTTGTCTGTTACAAATCAAAAAGGCCTGTCCGCACCGTCCAGTTTTTTATGTCGATTCTCCGAGGGATCTTAAAACATTAGAAGCGGGGCTTCGGTTGAATGAAGAGCGGACAGCGTGCAGGATAACACTTGCGGGTAATTTAATGGATTTTTTAATTGAACATAAAGCGGAAAATCCTCTTATTGTTATTAATTGGGAAAATTTTACATCCTTGGAAATTCTAAAAGTTAATTCAATTATTACTGGAGAAAAAAGGAGAATAGGTATCCTGGATATTCCATTTAATGTGAGTATTATTGGATTGCATAGTAAAAATGAGAAATTAGTCGATTTATTGTGTGATACATCATTTCTATCGCGCCATATCAGCGGGGGTGTTCATGATTTTACAGACATAACGATACCTGTCATTCCTGCTATAGAAGCAGCACGCGCTAGTAAAAAAGTATTGCAGATTAATTTACATTTTTCTCCGCGTTGGCGTGACATGCTTATGGGTAATGAGATTGTTTGTGCAGATAGACTTGGTTGGCAAGAAGGTCAATTGCTAGAAGCATTTAATGATCCAGAAATTAACACTATTGAATTGCTTAATCCACCGGTGAATTGCCCTGAATTTGAAAATTTTGTTTCTGACTTACGTGTTGGTGAACCACTTTTTTCATTGGATCAAAAAATAAAAATAAAACAAGCCATTGATGTCAAAATTATTCACAACGTATTTAATATTAACAAGCAAGATTTAAAAATAGTTAAAATAAAAAATTTACCCGATAATATGTTTATCATTAACGCATCGACATTTGAACAGTGTTTACATTCTAAAAAAATAGATGACAGCGGTTTGTTAACACCCGAAAAGGGTTTAATTGAATCATGCCATGTTGATTCACTTGCTTTGTGTGTTAGTAGTACCTTGAGCGAATCACAATGGTCCCTGTTAATCAGTTGTGCTGAAAAATTCAAAAAAAAACTTGTTATTTATAGTTTGCCAGAAGTTGTCATGCCCCATTTCTTGCGACATATTATTTCTAATGGACCGCTTGTTTCGCCCAGCGTTATTAAAAATCGTTTTATCATTTCAAGCAATTTGCGCGTCACGCTTTCTGTGTTGTCTGCTGAATTATCTAATCCGAAGATAATAGATATTTCTGAAGTTGATATTGATAATTTATTTTGTAAAATACTTTTTAAAAGATCAAAAGAAAGTTTTAATTTCTTAAAGCAATTCAGCAGCGTTTGGGTTGCTTTAATGAACGGCGAAACGGTCATTTTGAAAGGGCGTATTTCAAACGCTATGCTAAATTATCTGACAACCTTTTTTTCATCCAGGCCCTATTTTATGTTGGAGGGCGTTAAACATGAATTTCCGGGAAAACTCATTGTTGTGTCCGATGATAGTTTTGCAGAGCCAAGTTGGTTGCATGCTGAAATAAAAAGTGAACCGCTGCTAGAAAAAAAAGTAATACCCCCTTTTAAACCCAGTGTGATTGATCCCAATGATTTGTCAATTGAAGCTTGTGAAATATTTGAAAAAAATCGCCTGGATTCGGTTCTTCACTTGGCAACTTATTCCCCTTATGTGTTACTTGAAGGTGCTCCCGCTTCTGGAAAAACTTACTTTTTTTATACACTTGAAAAATTGGATAATATTAAAATTTACAATGAAATTAATATTAGAGAATTTTTGACGGATAATTTTGAAGGTGTAAAATTTTTATTGCGTGATGAAATTAATTTGCGTGATACAGACTGTAGCCAAGACAGTGATTTGCTAAACAATACGCCTTCCATTTTTGTGGAGGGTGAATATATTGAGGCTGTTGGTAAATGCAGGATATTGTACACGCAAAATTCTCTTCAGTCAGGCGGTTCTAGAACTGAGCAAAGACTTTTTAAAGAATGCCCGGAATCTAAAATAATGTTTGAAAAAATGCATCCTGCTTTCATTTTACACCGTATTTTAATGCCTATTTTTAAAACAACTTTTTCAGAAAGTGAATCTTTAGCGCTTGCAAAAGAAATTTTATATAACTCAGTGCGTACTCCTCGTGACCTACAAACTCAAGCACTTTTTATCTGTGCGTTGAAAAAATTTCCTTTACCTGATAATCCACCTGCGGGAACTTTTGAAGTCTGTATGGGTTTAAATGGATTTACTTTAACAGCTTCTCGTTTTCCGCAATATAAACAACTTTTAACGTTATTGGCTGTCCGTCGGTTTAAGCGGGAATTACCCATTGATGCACCTGACGGTGCACGATTCGGCGGCGTTAATGGATCTGTTTTTATTGCTGCGCCAGGTCTTGGTAAAAGTGAATTTATTACTAAAACATTGGAAAGCGAAGCTTATATTGATGATTTGATTACACCCAATACACATGATGAAATTGAAGTGAAAAGGCAGGGTATGGTTTATCATCCTTTTCCGCCTGATGCGAATGAAGACCAGATGCTTTTTATTTTAGACAAAGCATTTCATGAAGGGCTGATTTTAATTGTAGATGAGATTGATAGTTGCCCGCTTGAAAAATATTTTAATGCTTGTTTAACGGGATTTGATCGTTTTGGTAATAAAGCAAAAAAAGCGGGTTTTACAATGTTATGCACTGCCAATGGGGCGCACAATAAGGGACGGGGATTATTGACAGAGCCATTTTTGTCTCGGTTTTTAGTGATGGAATTTGAGGAATATTCGCGCGATGAGCTGATTCAAATTCTCCAAGCAAAATTTGTTAATCAAGGTTTTGGAATAAAGTATTTACAAGAAACTGGATTAAAGAAAAAATTAATTGATTATATTGTTGATGATTTTTTAACGCAACAAAATAAACAAAAATTTGAAACACCGCCTACATTTAGGGAATTGGAAGCGTTTTGTAAAAAATATTTTGAAAATACATTTGTGAAATTCAATTTAAAATTATCATTTGAACAACACCAGGTTGTGATAGCCTATGGTGATCATCCTGCGATGCAGATATTGGTTAATCGTTTATTATCAGGTGAAATTAATCATGAAAAAGTCAGTGCTGCTGAATTAGTGGGGATACTTAAAAAAACAGTGATCGCTGGTTCATTGTTTTTACCGCCCTTGGAAAAGGGCAGTGGCGAGCACCACGAGCCGGAGGGGTTTTCTTACTCCGCTTGATCTAATAATTCTCGCATCTTTGCTTTGATCATGTCGATGGCGATGCGATTTTCACCGCCACGGGGCACAATTAAATCGGCATAGCGTTTGCTGGGCTCAATAAACTGCAAATACATGGGACGCACAGTGTTTTGATATTGTTCTAAAACTGATTCAAGTGTGCGGCTTCGTTCAAATAAATCACGTTTCAGTCGTCGAATTAGGCAGGTATCAAGTGGTGTGTCCATGAAAATACGAATATCCATTGCATCTCGTAAGGCTTGATCAACAAACAATAAAATTCCTTCTAGAACAATAATGCGGTGTTTTCCAATGTAGCGTGTTTCAGTTTTACGTTGATGTAAATTAAAATCATAGCAGGGAATTTCGATGCTTTTCCCCAGGCGCAATTCTTTTAAGTGACGCAATAATAACTCATGATCAAAGGCATCGGGATGATCGAAATTCATTTTTGCACGCTCTTCAAAGGGGATGTGGGGCAAATGTTTGTAATAGGCATCTTCAGATATTACTACGACCCGTTCAGACCCGATTTCATTCACAATTGTGTTGGCTAATAAACTTTTTCCGGATGCTGAGGCGCCTGAGATGCCAATAATGATAGTGTTGTCGGTCATGATGATTGTCTTTAGGTAGTTAAATAGGTAATTATAACGGGATATGAACTACGTGCAAGCGCTGCTGTTGCCAGTGACACTGTGAGTGTCAGTATGCGCTACTGACACTGACACTGACACTTTTCTATTGGTGCAATAACACGAATCATTCCCCTGAAATTTGGAGCGGATACGATAATAAGGATCGAAAAATTATGTCAAAAAAAATTAACATCGCCATCGTAGGTGCAACTGGGTTGGTTGGTGAAACATTATTGGTTTTATTGGAAGAACGCGATTTCCCTGTTGAAAAGCTATTTGCTTTAGCAAGCGAAAAGTCCGTCGGACAATCGCTTGTATTTCGCAATGAAGCAATTATCGTTGAAGCACTCTCTCGTTTTGATTTCGCAAAAGTCGATATTGCTTTTTTTGCGGCAGGTGCCGATACTTCATTAAAATATGCACCTATTGCGGCAAAAGCGGGGTGTAGGGTAATTGATAAATCAACTGCATTTCGAAATGATAATGCTATTCCATTGGTCGTGCCTGAAGTTAATCCAGAGGCATTAAAAAACTATCTCGATAATAATATTATTGCCAATCCCAATTGCTCAACAATTCCATTAGTAGTTGTGCTCAAGCCGATTTACGATGCATTTGGTATTAAGCGTATTAATATTGCCACCTATCAATCCGTTTCTGGTGCTGGAAAACAAGGTATAGAAGCGCTTGCCACTGAAACAGCCAATTTATTAAATGCTCAGGAAATTAAAAACACCGCATTAGAAAAACAAATTGCTTTTAATGTGATTCCGAAAATAGATTCTTTTTCCGATAATGGTTACACGTTAGAAGAAATGAAATTGGTCTGGGAAACACAAAAAATAATGAATGATAAAAATATATTGGTGAATGCAACAGCTGTCAGGGTCCCTGTTTTTTTTGGACATAGCGCAGCCGTTCATATTGAAACAGAAAAATTTGCTGATGCGAAAATAGTAAAAAAAATATTAGAAAAAACCCTGGGGGTTATTGTCGTTGATGGCGATGATTATCCAACACCTGTGACGCATGCTGCAAATCAGGATGCAGTTTTTGTTGGCCGAATTCGCAATGATATTTCATTTAAAAATGGCCTTAATTTATGGATTGTATGTGATAATGTGCGAAAGGGTGCAGCGTTAAATGCTGTTCAAATCGCAGAATTATTAATTCAAAATTCATAAGGAGCATGTACGAAATAACTTGGACATGTTCCTAAAAATATTTATTCGTCCGTGTATACCCTGACGTGATGGGGTATCGTCGATCTTTTCCAAAGGCGCGTTGTGTAAGGCGAATGCCGATGGGTGCTTGCCTTCGTTTATATTCATTAAAATTAATCATTCTCACCACACTATCTACTGTTTCTTTATTAAAACCGGCTGCAATAATTTGTGAGGGCTCTTGATCTTTTTCGATATATCTTTCTAGGATTTCATCGAGAATGTCGTAGGGTGGTAATTTATCCTGATCGGTTTGATCGTGTCTTAATTCTGCTGTTGGCGCACGTGTAAAAACACGTTCAGGAATAACAGAATTTAAATGATTACGATAACGCGATAGAGTATAAACCAGTGTTTTAGGAACATCTTTTAAAACAGAAAACCCGCCAGCCATATCACCATAAAGTGTTGCATAACCGACTGACAATTCACTCTTGTTCCCTGTTGTTAAAACAATATTGCCAAATTTATTAGAATAAGCCATTAACAACGTACCGCGAATGCGCGCTTGTATATTTTCTTCTGTCGTATCGGCTATTCTATTGTTAAAAATAGGAGTAAGTGTTTCTAAATAATTACTAAGTAAGGTGCTAATTGAAATAATATGATATTTTACACCTAGTGCGTTGGCTTCAGCTATCGCATCATCAATGCTCATTTGCGCGGTAAAGGGTGACGGCATAATTAAGGTAATGACATTGTTAGCACCGATGGCATCGGATGCAATGGCAAGTGTTAATGCAGAATCAATGCCACCTGACAAGCCAATAATAGCGCCTGGAAAATTATTTTTAAAAATATAGTCACGAACACCCAGCTTTAGTGCTTCGTATATTTGTGTTTCTTGTGATACGCGTTCAGGTAATTTTTTGGGTTTTATTTGAATAAGATTATTATTTTTTTCTATTTCAACAATCATTATATCTTCAACAAAATAGCGTGCTTGTTGACAGCGATCGCCATTGGCATCAATAACCATTGATCCGCCATCAAATACCAGTTCATCTTGTCCGCCAATGATATTTGCATAAATAATAGGAAGTTGTGTTTCAGTAGTCCGCTGTTTTAAAATAGTTTCACGTGCACGAATTTGATTTTTATCATATGGCGATGCATTTATCGTAATAATTAATTCTGCACCTGCATTTTTAGCTTGTTTTATGGGATTGGTATGCCAAATATCTTCGCAAATTAACAGTCCAACTTTAATATTATTAATTTCGAATACACAGGGTTTAAGTCCTGGCGTAAAATAGCGTTTTTCATCAAAAACAGTAAAGTTAGGAAGTTCTTGCTTGGCATAATCAGCCATTATTTTTCCGCCCTGAATAAAAGCCGCTTTGTTGTAAAGTAAATTACCGTGACGTTCAGGATAGCCAATAATAATAGCTGTTTCCCCAATGTTTTTTTCAATATGTAGTAAGGCCTTTTGACAACGCTTTTCAAAACCAGGACGAAATAATAAATCCTCAGGCGGATAGCCGGTTAACGCCAATTCTGGGAAAATAACACAATCGACAAGGTGTTGCTTGGTAATTTTATTTGTTTCTTCAATAATGCGTTCGGCATTTCCATAAATATCACCGACGTGAAAGTTGAGTTGGGCTATGGCAAGTCTCATATTATTAATCCTGCTACTACTTTCCGGCCCTCAGAAATCAGTAGTGTGTAGGTGCGACAAGCAGCGGCTGTGTTCATGCACTCAATGTGAAATTGTTTTTCAAGCAAACAAGCTAATTTTTTTGTGGGGGGGATAATACTGCGTGCACCTGTTCCCAGTAAAATAATGTCGGTATTAAACGCTAAGAATAATAATAGATCTTCATCAGTTAGTGTATCGAGTGAAGTAGGGTGCCAATCAGGAATTAATTTTTCAGGCGAAATAATTAAACTGTGCGAATAAGTTTTATTATTAATTTTAATTGCCTGTGCTGAAACGGATTGAATTTGATAGGTAGCGTCGCTGTGGTCTTCGGATAATATCATTGAGAAACCTTTAGAGTGTATTTTGGTTTCCTTAATTCTACCCCTATTTTCTTTGTACTCACACTCCCCTTGACATATTTTCATTGCACTTCATGTTTGTCGTGATAGAATACGCGCTGTTTCAACCTTGCTCCACTGTAATTATGCGGGGGGCTATAAACCAAAAGGGGATATCATGAGACATTACGAAATTGTCTTTTTAGTACATCCTGATCAAAGTGGTCAGGTACCTTCTATGATTCAACGTTATCAAGGCATAATCAAAAGTGGTGCTGGTAAAATGCATCGTCTGGAAGATTGGGGTCGTCGTCCATTAGCTTATCCAATTAATAAAGTGCATAAAGCACATTACGTTTTGATGAATATCGAATGTTCTGAGGCTGTGCTTGCTGAAATTGAAACTGCTTTTCGTTTTAACGACATGGTCATTCGCAATTTAATTTTGCGTATGGATCATGCGGTTACGGGTCAGTCTCCAATGGTAAAAAAAGCAAATGAACAAAATAGTCGCCCACGACGCCATTCTGACGATCGGAATGAAGAATAAATCACCTTGAAACAATAAAACGAATAGGAATCTTGATAATGGCAATTTATTTTAAACGTACAAAATTCTGCGCATTCACAGCGCAAGAAATTACTGAAATTGATTACAAAGATGTTGAAATGCTAAAAGAATATATAATGGAATCAGGACGTATTGTGCCTAGCCGTATCACAGGTACAAAAGCACGCTATCAACGTCAATTGGCGCGTGCAATTAAACTGGCGCGTTATTTAGCGCTATTGCCTTATTCAGATACGCATTAAAACGAGTTGTTTTGTGAATAGCATTGGAAAATTTTTATTGGTGAAAGAGCGAAACGCAATTATTACTGCGTTTATATGCGCTCTGTTGTCCGTATTTAATTTCCCAACGGGTATTATTGCGGTCATTATTGTGGGGTTGATTACCTTACAAAGGGGCCCCAAATCTGGCTTGTGGTTGTTAGCGTGGATTGCGTTGCCCCCCATTGCATTATTTGCATTGCGTAGAGTTGGCTTATTTGATGTATTGTTGTTTCGATGTATTTTTATGTGGGTTTTTGCAGTTGTACTGCGCCGTTTTCACGCGTGGGGCTTGCTGTTAGAAGGCATTGCTTTGTTTGGTGTGGTATTGATTATTTTGCTCCATCTGGCTTTTCCAAATTTGCAAGCATGGTGGAAAACAGAATTATTGGCTTACATCAACCCGCTGGTATTGGAAGCACATTCACATATTAAACTAACTGCCGCGCAACTAACCGCTTTTTTAGTGCCGATGGCAACGGGGATAGTTTTTTTTTATGCTACAGGAACATTGATATTGCAGCTGATTATTGCGCGTTTTTGGCAATATTCGTTGTTTAATCCAGGTGCTTTTGCAAAAGAATTTATACAAATTCGCGTTAGCATAATCTCCCTTGTATTAGTGCTGTTTTTATTGGTTTTTGCATTATTTAAAAAATCAATGGTAATAGATGCATTTCCATCAGCTTTACTGCCTTTTTTTATTGCAGGTTTGAGTTTAATGCATTTTTTCGCACAACAAAAAAAGCATTTGATTTATGTTTTGATTTTAATGTATTTGGGTTTATTTTTTCTGCCTGCGATTGTAGTATCGGTTTTAAGCCTGTTTGCTTTTACGGATGTGTTTTTTGGTTTTAGAAAATGGGGTTTGAGTGTTGCTGATCATCATTGATCGCTTTTTTATTTTTGACTGGAGTATTTTATGAAGGTAATTTTACAAGAACGGGTAATTAATTTAGGCAATGTGGGTGATCAAGTGAATGTAAAAGCGGGTTATGCGCGTAATTTTTTACTACCACGCAGTAAAGCGCTTCAGGCAACAGCGAATAATGTTTTGGCATTTGAAAAACGCCGTGCAGAATTAGAAAAAATTGCGGCGGAAATATTTGCGGCAGCACAAGCGCGCGCAGCTTCATTCGAGGGACATACTGTCACAATAACAGCAGAAGCAAGTGATGAAGGAAAGTTATTCGGTTCAATCGGACCACGCGATATTGCTAAACTGGTCACCGATTCTGGAAAGGGATTGGAAAAAAGCGAAGTTGAAATGCCTGAAGGACCTATTCGTGCGTTGGGTGAATATAGTATCAATGTGCATTTTCATAGTGAAGTCAGTGCTAAAATAAAGGTTATTGTGAATACTGAGGCGAAGCAGTAATTGGAAATGAGGGATATCGGGGATCAGTATAAAATTATTGTGGATTAAAAATTAAATTACAACACTGATTCTCTCTAAATGGAGTACACAATGATGAATACTACCTTAGAAAAATCACCGATGCTCAGAAATCCAGCCAAGGTACCGCCCCATTCTGTTGATGCGGAACAGTCAGTTTTGGGTGCCTTGATGCTGGATCATCGCACATGGGATCAAGTTGCTGACCGCATTGTTGTTGATGATTTTTATCGTGGAGATCATCGTGCTATTTTCGATGCGATCCTAAAATTAATTTCCCGCAATCAACCTTTTGATGTCCTTACTATTGCTGAAGCCTTAAAATCTGAAAATAAACTTTCTCTGTTGACTGAAGGTGAAGCCTATCTTTATGAATTGGCGCAAAACACGCCGTCTGCTGCAAATATTGTTGCTTATGCTGATATCGTGCGCGAGCGTTCTATCCTTCGCCAATTAATTTCTGTCGGCACCAATGTGACAGATAGCGTATTCAATCCTGATGGCCGCGATTCGCAAGCATTGTTGGACCATGCTGAGCGCTTGGTCTACAAAATTTCAGAGCATCAACAACGTGGCGCAGGTCCTATTGCTATTGCAGATTTGTTATCAAAAGCCAATGACCGCCTGCTTCTCTTGCAAGAAACTAAGGGAGCGTTAACAGGTGTTTCAACAGGGTTTGCTGATTTTGATAAAATGACCTCAGGTTTGCAAGCAGGTGATATGGTTGTTATTGCGGGTCGCCCTTCCATGGGTAAAACCAGCTTTGCGATGAATATCGCTGAATTTGCAGCGCTTAAACAAGAAAAACCAGTAATGGTGTTTAGTTTGGAAATGCCAGCGGAACAATTGGCATTGCGTATGATTTCCTCTTTAGGGCGTATTGATCAACACAAAGTACGTACAGGTCAATTAACTGATGCTGACTGGCCACGCGTGACTTCTGCTGTCTCCATGTTATCTGAATCAAAACTTTATGTTGATGACACTGGTGGACTGTCCCCTTTGGAACTGCGTACGCGTGCACGACGTGTCGCGCGTAAACACGGTGGATTAAGTTTAATTGTCATTGATTATTTACAATTAATGACGAGCTCAGGCTCACGTGAAAATCGTACCAATGAAATTTCGGAAATATCGCGCGCATTAAAAGGCATTGCCAAAGAATTTAATGTCCCTGTGATTGCTTTGTCACAATTAAACCGTGGATTAGAGCAACGTACCGATAAAAGACCGGTGATGTCTGATTTGCGTGAATCAGGTGCGATTGAACAAGATGCAGATGTCATTGCTTTTATTTATCGCGACGAAGTTTATAACGAAGATAGCCCCCATAAGGGCAGTGCAGAAATTATTATTCGTAAACAACGTAATGGACCGATCGGTGATTTTCGCCTGACATTTCTTGGTCAATATACCCGTTTTGAAAATTATGCATCACAGCATGTGGGTGATGATTATGGTGAATTAAGATGAGTTATGTTCAGCAACAATGTCGTCGTGGCATGTTGGAACTTGATTTTATTTTTCAACAATTTCTTGATCATCATTATGATGCTTTACCTGAAGATCAAAAAAAATTATTTTTATCTTTATTGCAAGAAGAAGATCCGACGCTTTATGATTGGCTGGTTACTGGCATTGCTTGCCCGAATACATCGTTACAAAACATTATAAATAAACTGATAGCCCCGAGCGCAAGCGCATGGAAAGGATAGGGCAATTTAATTATGATACGTAGATTCATTGGCAGACCGCTAGACCCTTTTAAAGCAGACTTATTTAAAAAAACAGCCTTGATTTCTTTTTTTGCGTGGATTGGATTAGGTGCAGATGCACTTTCTTCCTCTTGTTATGGTCCAGAACAATCGTATCGTGCATTGGGCCAGTACCCCTATTTAACTTTATTTGTCGTAATGGGTACGATCATTTCTATTTTTGTTATTGCATTGAGTTACAACCAGGTTGTTGAATTATTTCCCAGTGGTGGTGGTGGATATAAAGTGGCGAGTCAATTATTGGGGCCAATGGCGGGCATTATTTCAGGCTCTGCATTAATTATCGACTATATTTTAACGATTGCCATTTCAACGGCCAGTGGTGTGCAGGCTTTATATAGTTTTTTTCCAGTCAATTTACAATTCACTGAATTGCCGATGGAATTTTCAGTCATCATTCTTTTTATTTTTTTAAATCTTCGTGGTATGAAAGAATCGATTCGTGTTGTTATGCCCTTATTTTTGGGATTTGTCTTCACTACGCTCGCTTTAATTATTTATGGTATTGCTATGCATAGTCAGTCGATGTCGCAGGTAATGCATCAGTCATTTCATCAAGCGCATGAACTATCCAGTCATATCGGACCGCTATTAATGCTTGCTTTTATTTTACATGCCTATTCATTAGGGAGTGGTACTTATACTGGTATCGAAGCTGTTTCCAATAATGTCAATAAACTGGTGGAGCCGCGTGTTAAAACAGGAAAGATGACGATGTTGTATATGGCGACTTCACTTGCTGTGGTTGCTGGGGGTATTACTTTATTGTATATGTTGTATCACGTCTCACCTGTAAAGGGGCAAACATTAAACTATGTTGTATTTTCTGATATTTTAGGCCATTCAAAATCAGCTCACATGGGCGTTGTTATTACTATGATATTTGAAGCGGGTATTTTATTTGTTGCTGCCAATACGGGTTTTTTAGCAGGTCCAACAGTGTTGGCAAATATGGCTGCTGATACTTGGTTGCCGAGGCGTTTTCAATTATTATCAAGTCGTTTGGTCAATAGCCAGGGTATTATTTTTTATGGTGTTGCGGCATTAATTATTTTATTACTCAGCGGTGGTAATGTCGGCTGGCTTGTCGTTTTATATAGTATTAACGTATTTATCACATTTAGTTTAACAACACTCGGCATGTTTTCCCATTGGTTGAGTAATCGTAAAAATACGCTAGATTGGTGGATAAAATGTGCGATGTCATTATTGGGATTTATTGTCACCTCGTTTGTATTGTGTGTTGTGCTCGTCAGTAAATTCTTTGAGGGCGGTTACGTGACGATTATGGTTACCTGTGTTGTTATTTCTTTTTGTTATTTTGTTAGAAGACATTATCGTTGGGTTGGCAGAGAATTGCGCGAACGGCATCGTGGATTGGTATTGCCGCTCAATGATATTGACCTTGTTGAAAATGAACTTGATTTTGAGAAAAGAACCGCGATTTTATTTATCACTGATAAAATTACCGGCATGCACTCTTTACAATGGATTTTGAAAAATTTCCCCTCTAATTTTACGAATTTTATTTTTGTTGGCGTGGGGCAGGTTGATATTAAGAGTTTTAGTGGAAAGCGCGCATTAAAACGAATGACGAAAGAAGTGAACGAGCGTTTGGATTATTTTGTTATGTATTGCCAGCAAAAAAATTTATTGGCAACGCGTTTTTCTGATTTTGGCAGTGATGTCGTTGAAAATTTAGTGACACTTTGTCAAACAACAGGAAAAAAGTTCCCCAATCATATGTTTTTTGCCAGTCAAATGAGTTTTCAAAAAGACACTTGGTTTAAACGTTTTTTACATAATGGTATGACGTATATTCTTGAACGTAAATTACATGCCTTGGGCGATGAAATATTATTATTGCCGTTCCACTTGACGTTTTAATGCAGTTTCTGTAATGCCAAACACCGCCATCAAAAATCCAAGTAAATAAGCAATTAAAACGATTGATAATGATAAACGGTAATTGCCTGTTTCATTGAGCAGCCATCCAACAAATGGCTGAAATAATGCACCAGAAATAACGACAGCCATATTATTAAATGCGATAGCCGAAGCGGCTACGCTGCGGTGATTGTTTTCTTTTACAACCGTGAAACTCAATGCTTGTCCAGAACAGGCAGCGCCCGCTAAGAATAATAGCGCTGCAAGCATTAGCCCTTTTAGTTTAAAAAATAAAATAATAGAAAAACAAAATAAGCCTAAACCAGCAGATAAGATTAAAAATAATTTTCGGTTATGCGCACGTGTTGATAAAAACCCGAGTAATGGGCTGGCAATCGCTAAACCAATCCACATTAAGGAGCAAAAAAATGCGGCATTGGCTGCTGACAAGTGATCAATGTTTTTTAAAAAGGGTACACCCCAGAGTGAGGTAAAAGCCGACATCGGCGCCCACAATAAGCAGGCATAAATAGCAACAAACCAAGTTTGTTTATTGCGCAAAATGGCTTTTATATTAATATTGTTATTTAAAAGGGTGTGAGTATCTATTCTTTTATAGTGTAAAAAATAAAAAACCAATGTGGCGATTACAGTACCTATTATGGCAAATACAAATAATGTGTTTCTCCAGCCTAGGGTAGTTACCAAAAAGTGCACTGGCAATTGTCCTGACATAGCACCCAGCGCCGCCAACATTTGCGTCATGCCTGTCATCACTGCAAAATGGCGCGATGAAAATAAATCAGCAGTTACAACCAAAACAGAAACAAAAGCAAAGGCAGAACCAAAACCCATTAACAAGCGCGCAAAACAAGCCATTAACATAGTCGAAGCACTTCCCAATAAAACGCAGCCAAGCACACAAGTCAGGATGGCAGAAACCATCACAAAGCGGGGATTAAAACGATCAAGCAAAATACCAGAGGGAATTTGCATCGCAGTATAACTGTAAAAATAGCAGCCAGACATGATGCCTAATCCAAAGACGCTCATCTGTAAATGCTGCATTAATTGCGTTGTCATCACGCTGGGAGATACTTGAACTGCCATTTCAAATATCAAAAAAGCTGAAGCAATAAAATAAAGCGTCAGTGATTTTTTAACAGAAAATTGTTGATTGCTTGTTTGTGGTTTCATGCTTACCTCTTGTTATTTGCATATTGTGGCGTACTAGGATTACTTCCGCACAACTGCAATCACCCCACGCACCTGTTTAAGCTTTTTAAACAGTTCATCTAATATTATTAAATTATTTACTTGAAGTGTTAACTCAAGTGTAACGGTATTGTTTTCAGTGTGCGCATGCGATTGTACCGCTAAAATAGATAAATTTTGTTGTGTTATAACACCTGAAATATCGTGTAATAATCCATGCTGATCATCAGCATGAATGGATAAAGTAACGCGATAATTTTTTTTCTCAGTATTTTCCCAGGTAATATCGATTAAACGTTCCGGTCTTTTTTGAATCATGTCTTGAATATTGCAACAATATTTCTGATGAACGGTAATACCATGGCCTTGTGTAATATAACCAATAATGACATCGCCCGGAATGGGATGACAGCAATGTGCAATTTGCGTCAATAAATGTTTTGATCCTTGAACGGAAAATTCATTACCAAAAGATTTATTTTTTAATTTGTCTTTTTCTGTAATAATAATATCGTTTTTGGGTTTATGAATTAACGTTAATTTATTTAAAATAACGGGTAGTTTTATTTCGCCTGCACCCAGTGCTACAAATAGCGCGTCAGTATTTTTTAAATTGAATTGCTCATGCATTTTATTGATGTCTGATTTTTGCAACCCCTTTTGTTGATATGCTTTTTCCCAAATTAATAAACCTTCAGTTAAATTTTTTGAATAATCTTGTTTTTTAAACCATTGTTTTACTTTTTGTTTCGCATGATTTGTTTTTAAAAATCCAAAATCAGCGCGCAACCAGTCGCGACTGGGGTTGTTTTCTTTTGTGGTTAAAATATCAATGTGATCACCTGTTTTTAAGCGATAGGTTAACGGTACTAAAACAGTATTTATT
>Ga0155553_148_pt2 | contig 20197 bp, 12 predicted proteins | sample RifCSPhighO2_12_FD_107210 | JGI IMG/M metagenome (GOLD analysis project Ga0155553, IMG submission 107210) | Gammaproteobacteria bacterium RIFCSPHIGHO2_12_FULL_38_11
GTATTTTTTTGCCAATCTAATAATTCTCTGAGTAATGTGATTTTTTGTTCATCGGTATCATTAATAATTTTATTTTCTTTGTATTTCCAATGCGCAGCAAATCCTAATTCTGCTTTTTCATGCATCTCAAATGTGCGTATTTGAATTTCAATGGGTGCATTGTTAATTAACACCGCAGTATGAATTGACTGATAACCATTGGGTTTGGGTTTTGCAATATAATCGTCAAATTCAGCGGCAATGGGCACCCATTTTTCATGTACACAACTTAATGCAGTGTAACAATCGGTTACGGTTGACACTAAAATTCGAACAGCATTGGCATCGTAAATGTGTTCAAAACGGGTTTGCTTTTTTTGAATTTTACGATAAATACTATAAATATGTTTTGCTCTACCTGAAATTTCATTATTTTCCAATTCATTTTTTTTAAGTAATACTTTTAATTCGGCAATCATATTTTGGATGATCGTTTCACGGTCTGTTCTACGCATGTGTAATGCTTCTGAAATAGCGTGATAATCTGTAGGGTGTAAATAACGGAACGCATAATCTTCAAGTTGCCATTTTAAATGGCCAACCCCTAAGCGGTTAGCCAGTGGGGCATAATAATCTATCGTTTCTTGTGCAATTTTTTTTTGTAGCTCGGGTTCTGCTTGTTTTAAATTTTGCAAAATAACCAATCTTTCTGCTAATTTTAATAATACGGTACGGATATCATCCACCATTGCTAGCATCATTTTACGTAAATTATCAATTTGATTTTCTTGCCCGGTAATTTTATTTTTATCGGTTTTATCTTGACGCACATGCTGTGTGATTTCCATTTGCAGCGCACCCAAAATTATTTTACAAATCGGTTTAGCAAATTGTGCGGATAGTTTTTCTCGTAATAGTGGATTGTGAAAAATGGCGGGGTAAATAAGCGCAGCAGCGATGGCTGTGCTATCGCAATGCAATTCACGTAAGATATTTGCCATCGCCAGCCCATCAGATTCTTTTCCATAACGGGATGCAAATGCCAATGCTTGTTGGATGAGTGCGGTATTTTCTTGCATAATCGTATCAGGTGCTCCCGCTAAAGAACATTCAATCTCATCTCAAATCTGAAAATTCTCTAAGATTCAGGCTTAGCGGACATTGCTGTAATCATATTATCCTGGGAACAGGTACGAAATAAGTCGTACAACTGGAAAGTCAGGATTATTTATACGGATATTTTCCGGCCGGATAAATAACATTTATGTTGCTTGCATAACCGGCTGCACATTGTGCAGTGCCTTGCGCATTAAATTGACCATTAAAGGAAAATCCTGCGCTGTTGTTACGCTGATGCTTAGATTTTGCAGCGTGAATATATCCTCTTTGATTTCCACGACCTTGAATGCATAAAAACACAACATCCTGAGTGTAATCTTTACATGCGTTCAGTGCGATATAGTTGTTGTAATAGGGACTGCCATAACCCAAAATACACCAACCTCCTTTTCTTGGGCAAGAGCCTTCGGTTGGATTAGGGGCTACTTGTAAGCAAGGATCTGAGGTTGGTGTCGCTGCGTGTGTTATTGCGATAGGTCCTAGCGTTAAGAACATCAGACTGACTATAGTGGCTTTGTTCATAATGACACTCTCCAAATCTTGAGGTTTTTTGCATCAATAAAGTATACCAATACTTATTGAGAAACGATACTAGACTGCTTGCATAACTTCCGGGTGCTGCCTAAAATGTAACTTTGTATCGTGAACAGGGAAGCTCGCCATTGATTAACTACCATCGTTTATTGTGGCAAGCATTTTTTCTATCAAGCGCGACCTTGTTTTCCCTGACTGCCTGCATGCGTGTTGGCCCTGATTTTCACCCTCAAAACCCGCCAAAAACCCTGAAATACACAACATTACCACTACCTAAAAAAACAATCAGTACACCGCAACTAGAAAACGCAGGTAAATCACAGCATTTTGTTTTTGATCAAGACTTAAAAGGCGATTGGTGGCGGATTTTTCACTCATCGCAATTGAATCAATTAATAGTGCAAGGACTTGCAAATAACCAAGATTTGGCAGCAGCAAAAGCAGCGTTGCGTGAAGCAAATGATACGCTGTATGCACAAGCGGGTGGTTTATTGTTGCCACAAGTAAATATGTCAGGTATTGCAGGCGCTACACAGGGTTCTGGTCTTGCTTATGGCGTCAATACTGCACCTTCGACTTTCAATATCTATAACGTGAATTTTCAGGCGACCTATTTGTTGGATATTTGGGGTGCATCACGACGTCAAGTTGAAGCCTATGCTGCACAAGCAGATTATCAACGTTATGAAATGCTGGGTGTTTATATTACTTTAACAACCAATATTGTCACCACCTCGGTTACCATTGCCTCTTTGCAAGAACAGATTAAAGCCACAAAAAATTTAATTTCAGAGCAACAAGCTGTTCTGACTATAACGAAAAAACAATTGGCAGCGGGTGGAGTGAGTGTTGAAAATGTATTAACGCAACAAACATTATTAGCACAAACACAAGCGACATTGCCGCCTTTACAAAAATCATTGAGTGAAGAGCAACATGCATTGGCCGTACTTGAGGGCAGACAAACAAGTGATAATTCTTTGTTGAAATTATCATTAAATAAAATTGTATTGCCGCAAACATTGCCTGTTAGTTTACCTTCTAACATGATTACGCAGCGTCCTGATATTCAAGCCTCAGAAGCATTATTGCATGCAGCCAGTGCACAAGTGGGTGTGGCGACGGCAAATTTATTGCCGCAACTAACATTGAGTGCTGCATCAGGCTGGTTATCAACGACGACGACAGCATTTTTCAGTGCGGCCAATCAAACGTGGAATTATGGTTTGGGTTTAGCGCAGCCGTTATTCCATGGCGGTCAATTAATTATGCAAAGAAAAGCAGCCATTGAAGCATTAAATCAGGCTAGGGCGCAATACGAACAAACTGTATTGACAGCATTTAAAAATGTAGCAGATGCATTGCGTGCGATTCAATATGATGCAGATGAATTAAATAAACAAACGTATGCTGAAAAAAGTGCCTATGAAACTTTTTATTTAACAAAAAAACAATATAAGGTAGGTGGTCAAAATTATTTATCCGTATTGCAAGCAGAAGAAAAATATCAGCAAATTGTTTTATCAACGGTAAAAGCACAAGCAGCACGTTATGCGGATACGGCAGCGCTTTATCAATCTTTAGGTGGCGGTTGGTGGCATAATAACGCCATTAATAATTATGATATAAATAAACTTAAGTTTGGCAGTCAGTTTAAATTACCACAACCAGGTAATTCTCAATAATGGAGTTTATTCGAAGCCAATGGAAACGAGAGCGCAAGCGACCGTGAAACTTAAACAGGCAGTATATAATTTTTATCAATTTAGGTTAATAATTGATAGGATCCTGCCTTAAACAAATATAATCAACGCTTGAGTTCCGCAGTCGCTTGCGCTCTTGCTTCCATTGGCACTGTTAAAGATTACTGTATAAGGATTTAACGCAAATGAAAAAACCCATGTTAATTACTATTATTTGTCTGCTTGTTTTTTTCGGCGCAATCGTGGCATTTAAGAAATTTATTTTTCACGAAGAAAAGAAAATTTCAATGCAGTTTAAAAATCCTGTTGTCACAATTAGTGCTATGCCCGCTGTTTCCACAGAATGGGGATCAACAATCGATGTAGTGGGTAGTACGCGTACGGTTAAAGGGGTTAACGTCACAACAGAACTTGCAGGCATGATTGTTGAAATTGATTTTACGCCAGGGGCTAATGTCAAAAAAGGGGATGTATTGGTTAGATTGGATATTGCACCTGATATTGCTAAATTGCATGAATTACAGGCGCAAGCATCGCTTGATAAAATCACGTATAACCGGGATAAAGTGCAATACAGTTTTGGTGCAGTCAGCAAAGAGCAGCTGGATACAGATTATGCGAATATGCAAAGCACAGCAGCGTCGGTTGAAGAACAAAAAGCAACGATTGATAAAAAAATCATTCGTGCGCCCTTTACCGGAAAACTGGGCATTTCTGCCGTTAATCCTGGGCAATTTATTGATAGTGGTGCAACAGTTGTTAATCTTGAAACGCTCGATCCAATTTATGTTGATTTTTATTTACCGCAACAAGAAATTCCAAAAGCTGTTGTTGGTGCAGTCGTTCAAGTGACAACAGATAGACTGCCTGGAAAAACATTCACAGGTAAAATTACAACAATTAATCCGATTGTGAATACGGATGTGCGTAATGTTGAAGTCGAAGCAACCTTGCCAAATACACAGGAAATTCTATTGCCGGGTATGTTTACCAATGTGTCATTTAGTGTGGATAAACCGAAAACATATATTACTTTGCCGGTGATGGCAGTTACTTTTAATCCTTATGGTTCGTTGGTTTATGTTTTGAAAAAAACAAATCAGCAACACAATGGCAAAATCGTGTGGAAAGCAGAACAACAATTTGTTGAGACCGGTGTGACACGCGGCAATCAAATTGCCGTTTTAAAAGGCATTAAAGAGGGTGATGTGGTTGTGACATCAGGGCAATTAAAATTAAAAAATGGCAGTTTTGTGGTAATTGATAATACCGTAATGCCATCAGATAATCCTAATCCTGTTGTGAAGGAACGATAATGAATATAACGGATATATTTATCAGGCGTCCTGTATTATCGATTGTGCTTAGCCTATTGATATTGGTATTGGGCATTCGTTCGCTTGGATTATTATCCATTCAGCAATATCCCACTATTCAAAGTGCTGTTGTCACAGTTTCTACTAATTTTATTGGTGCTGATCCTGCAACCATTTCTGCTTTTATTACTTCACCGCTTGAAAATGCGATTGCGCAAGCCAATGGTATTGACTATATGACATCCAGCAGTGGACAAAATGTCAGTAATATTCAAGTAAATTTATTATTAAATTACGATGCGGATAAAGCATTAACCGAAATTAATACACAAGTAAATTCAGTACTGAACCAATTACCCGCTAATTCACAAACACCTACGTTGCAAGTAACCGTTGGTCAAAGTATTGCATCGATGTATTTGGGTTATTACAGTGATTTTTTAAAGAGCAATCAAATCAATGATTATTTATTGCGTGTTGTTCAGCCAAAATTACAAGCGGTTCACGGTGTTCAAACAGCACAAATTCTCGGGAATAATGCATTTGCAGTACGTGCATGGCTTAACCCCAATAAATTAGCAGGTTATGGTTTAACCGCTGCTGATGTAGGAAAGATTTTAACTGAAAACGACTTTGTCACGCCCGCTGGCAGGACAGATGGCCAAACTTTTATTTTAAATTTCAACACCAACACTTCGTTAGAATCGCTAAATGATTTTAAAAACATGGTGATTGAAGCAAAAAATGGCGCCATTATTCGTTTAAAAGATATTGCCAATGTCACTCTGGGTTCACAAAATTACAACACAATGGTTACTTTTAATAATAAATCCGCTGTTTATATTGGTATTACGGTGGCGCCATCTGCTAATTTGTTGACGGTTATTGATAATGTCAAAAAAGTATTTGCTGAAACACAAAAAGAATTACCCAATGGTTTGAATGGGATGATTGTTTATGATGCCAGTAGTTTCGTTAACAGTTCTATTAAAGAAGTGATTAAATCGCTTATCGAAGCATTTGGTATCGTAACTGTTGTTGTATTTTTATTTTTAACTTCATTTCGTTCGCTTATCATTCCAATTATTGCCATTCCACTTTCTATCGTGGGTACATTTTTTATTATGCTGGCTTTAGGTTATTCAATTAATTTATTAACGCTTTTGGCTTTGGTGTTGGCAATTGGTTTGGTGGTTGATGATGCGATTATTGTTGTTGAAAATGTGCATCGCCATATTGAGGATGGTGTAACCCCTTTTAAAGCAGCCTTAATGAGTGCAAAAGAATTAACAAAACCGATTGTTGCCATTACCGTTGTTTTAATTTCAGTTTATTTGCCGATTGGGTTTATGGGTGGATTAACCGGTGCGTTATTTACAGAATTTGCTTTTACCTTGGCAGCTGCGGTGACGGTTTCTGCTGTGATTGCATTAACTTTATCTCCGATGATGTGTTCTCGTCTGTTAAAGCCGCATGTTGAGAAAACAGAGAATCGTGCTTTATTGTTTATAAATAATCAAATCGAATATATGACTACAAAGTATCATAACGGCATAAAACGCGTACTACAGTTTTTGCCCGTTGTGATTGTATTTGCAGTTGTTATTTTACTGAGTAATATTTATCTTTTTGCTTCTTCTTCATCTGAGTTAGCGCCACAAGAAGATCAAGGTATTATTATGGCGCAGACCATTACGTCAGCGAATGCATCAATTGATCAAATGGCTATTTATTCAAAGCAAGTTGCTAATATTTTTTCAAGCTACTCAGAAACACAAAATACTTTTCAAATTAATGGTACGAGTGGTGCAAATAATGCGCCGTCCTTAAATAATAGTATTGGTGGCATGGTGTTATTACCCTGGGATCAACGTAATAAAACAACCAATCAATTGCAGCCTATTTTACAAAAACAAATTAACAGCCTTGTTTCTGGTGCGAAAGTCGCTTTATTTCAGCCAGCATCATTACCGGGTGGTGGCAGCGGTTTGCCGATTCAATTTGTTATTCAAACAACAGATCCATTTGTAAATTTAAATACTGTAACGCAAACTATTGTTAAGCGTGCGCAAGAAACAGGTGAGTTTTTATATATAGATCCTGATTTAAAATACGATCAAGAACAAACTAAAATTATGATTAATCGTGATAAAATTGCGCAGTTTGGCTTAACAATGGAAAATGTGGGTAATTCGATTAGTAATTTTTTAAGTGAAAATTATGTGAATTATTTTGATTTTATGGGTAGATCATATCAGGTAATCCCACAAGTTAATCGCGCATCACGGTTAACTGATCAACAACTTCAAAATTATTATATTAATACAGCATCGGGTCTTCCTGTTTCGTTGGCAACAGTGACAACATTGCATAATACAATCGTGCCAGAATTTATTAACCACTTTCAACAATTGAATTCTGCAACCATTTCTGCTGTTGCAGTTCCTTACGTTAGCATGGGGCAAGCGTTAGCGACGCTTAAGCAAATTGCTGATAAAGTATTGCCGCAGGGTTATACCATTGATTACGGTTCACAATCTCGACAATATATTCAGGAAAGTAGCGCATTAATAATTACTTTTTTTCTGGCGATGATTATTATTTATTTAGCGCTTTCTGCATTGTTTAATAGTTTCCGTGACCCATTAATTATTTTAATCAGTGTGCCTTTATCTATTTGCGGCGCGATGATTTTTGTTAGTCTGGGTGTGGGTGGCGCCACATTAAATATTTACACAGAAGTGGGATTGGTCACTTTAATTGGATTGATTAGTAAGCACGGTATTTTAATTGTTGAGTTTGCCAATGATGAGCAGCGCGCCGGGAAATCTAAACTGGATGCTATTATTTCCGCTGCTTTTATTCGTTTTAGGCCTATTTTAATGACAACTGCGGCCATGGTGTTAGGTGTTGTACCATTGATTTTTGCAGTGGGTGCCAGTGCGATCAGTCGATTTGATATTGGTTTGGTTATTGCAACCGGTATTTCGATCGGTACGTTATTTACCTTATTTGTGGTTCCTTCGATGTATTTATTAATTGCTGAAGATTTACAGAAAGAAAAAAGTATTGAGCAATCTGAGTAGGTATACGAAGTTTTTGTTCAAATCCAAGAGAAGCGAGAGCGCTAGCGACCGCGAAACTCAGGACCTCAGTATATTCGTTCAAGGCAAAATTCTATGAATTGTTAATTCAAATTGGTAAAAATTATATACTGCATGTTTAAGTTTCGCGGTCGCTGGTGCTCTCTCCAGTGGCACTGTTAAAATTTACTGTTGCGCTATTTAAAATGCAAAGTAAGCTGTTTATCAAGCGCAAGTTGATGCGCATCTGCTTGCATTTCTGCTCTCGTTGCAACCGGAAGGTTGTCTGCAACATGGGTGTAATGAATTATGATGGGTTTAACCTCTAATTGGGATAAGCCATCTAACATATCTTTACAATGTCGATGACCATCATCCATAAAAAGAATTTGTTTTGCTTCTTTTAAAATATTTTGTCCTGTTTCTGTTTCTCGAAAAGCCATAAAACAGTCTTTTTTAGAAAGTCCGCTACAATAAATAACACCGTGGGCATAAACGGCATTGTCATCTAAAACGTTTTTTTTATCAACTTTTAACGTGAGTGGAAAATCATTATAGCCAGAAAATAAAATATTTAATTCACGCAAACGCTGTGTGGTGAATACATTTAATCGAGCTGAACGTGCTGTTAAGCCCACAAAGGGAATATTTGCACTATTTAATTCCCGTAATGCGGTTAAAATATCATCGTGCGTCGTGGTATGATTTACATGTTGTTGTACAGTACAATATTCTGCTACCAGCATCATGCAAAGTTTTTCATACTCAGGTGATTTTAAATCGAGTTGTTGCCAAATCGTTCTAAACCAAAAATCACTGGCGTAGCCAGATTGCCTTTTTTCAAGTGTTTTTTTATAGCCCAGTGTCAGCATTAACGTGTCATCGATATCTAAAATAACCAATGATTTTTTTCCGGATTGAATAAGGTTTCGAATCGATTTTAAAAAATCAGTGGATTTGTGAATACTTGATTGTCCAGTCAGTACAGGACTTCTGGCAAAAAAAACAGGGCGATGTGAAATTTTATGGGGTACTAGTTTACGCATTTTTAATCCCCTGAATTTATTAGTGGATATTTTAAATAATACTGTAGATTATTTTTCTGATGAATACTACATGCTTAGATTCGCGGATTATTTTAGATGAGGAGCAGAGGTTTTCTTGGAACAAGGCGATATGCTATTTAAGCCGTTGAAGCGAAAAGCAGAACGTATTCATGCGCCATTTGTTTTTGAATTTAAAAAGCATTTTACAAAATCAGTTACTGAAAAATTAGATGTTAAAAATACAACCATTCATCTTACTTATGATGAATAACATGGGAAGAAACTGAAAAATTTGAGCGCGATAGAGCATGTAAAAATGACCATTGATTTAGAAAAACGCTGTTGCGCCAATGAGTAATTGAGCTATCGTTGTAAAATCTGGTTTAATACCCGTTCTTTGAAAAACTGGAGAAATAATCGTGGCAAAAGAAACTGGCGTTGTAAATTGGCTAACGCGGTTTTTATTATTCTAAAAGCATTGGATCAAGCGAAGTTATTCGAGAAAATAGATAAAAAACAAAATGTTACAGGCATAAAAAACCCCGGATTCATCACCTAACTTCATAGGGAGAGGAGTTGCCAAGGGACTGTAAATGAATTATAGGGTAAAACTATGCAAAATAGAAGCAAAATCACCAAAATCACCGATATTTCAATAAAATATTTCAATAAAAGAGTTGCCCCCCCCCTCGAAATCAGTATACTGAAAAAAAACCTTTAAAAAATTGACTGGAGAAAGATAGTATGAAGAAAATTTTATTTTTCGTAGTGAGCGTTTTTGTTTCTGGCAGTGTCTTGGCCAATAATGTCTGCCCATCTACCATTTCCTGTAATGTACAACCCAATAATAAAACCACTTGTACCGGCTTAGATTCATCCTGGAAATTTGAAGTCGACCCTGTTGGGATCAAGGGACAGCAAATCAATATGCCATTGACTGCAATACAAGCCACCAGAAACACCCCAAAAAGCAACAGAAACTATTTATATTGTTTCTATAGTGGCTCGCCTCAATCCAATGTTTTCTTTTTTATTTATCAACCTAAGGCAAGCAGATTAGGCGGAAATGGATGGGTGCCCTCTGAAAGCAACCCGAAATATCAAGATGATTGCAAACCACTCTCACCTGCTAACTGTTATACCGAATAAAGTAACTTAAATATGAGTACAAGGCCTCATTGCGAGGCCTTTTTTTATTTCACAGCGCGTTACGGATATTTTTTCGCACCAGACTAACGTCGGGGCTTCTGTGTTCATTCACTAGTGCATTGCAAAATCATTCGATTATTTTGTAACAAACAACGCAATCGCCTCAACGTGTTCTGTATGTGGGAACATATCCATCACACCTGCTTTTTCAAGTGTATAACCCAACGCGATTAAATCAGCAGTATCACGTGCTAATGTAATCGGGTTGCAAGAAACATAAACAATGCGTTGTGGTTTCCATGTTGTAAAATAGGGCAATATTTCTTTTGCGCCCGCACGCGCTGGATCTAATAAAACTTTGTCGTATTTGCTTTTACGCCATGGCGCATTTTGCAAATCTTGAATTAAATCTTGCGTGTAAAATTCCGCATTATTAATATTATTTTCTAATGCATTTTTTTTCGCTTGTATAATAGCAGATTCAGCACCTTCAATACCAACTACAGTAGCGCAGTGTTTTGCAATAGGTAGAGAGAAATTACCAATGCCGCAAAATAAATCTAATACGCGATCCGTTGATTTTAATTCTAATAATTGCATGGCGCGGTCAATCATTTGCATGTTTATTTCTTGATTGATTTGCGTAAATTGATCCGGTTTGAATGACATTCTAATTGATTGCTGATTTCCAGCTTCCACTCGCTGACGCTCGGGGTTCTGAGTATCGTTTAATGCTATTTCGTAAAATAATTCCTCAGGAACAGCAGGGTAAAGTGCATGAATTGTTTCAGGGCCTTTTGGTTGTAAATAAAAATGTAAATGATTTTCTTTGGCAAAAGAAATTAATAATTGAATATCGTGATTAGGTAATTCGGACATGTGACGAATAATAACTGCCGTTATGGTATCGCCCACGGCAATTTCTAATTGCGCAATATCAGATTTTTTTTCTAGCCGCATTAATAATTCACTGAAAGCCTTAATTTTATGACCAATAACCGGATGCAAAATTTCGCATTGGTTAATTAGGGCGACATAACGCGTACCACGCTCACGAAATCCCACTAATACAGCGTTTTTCTTGGGTACATAGCGTACTGACAAGCGTGCTTTACGTCGATAGCCCAATGCATTCCCTAAAAGCGGTGGCAATATTTCTTTAGGCTGACAGTTTGCCTGATGCTGAAAGTGTTCGAGCAATATTTTTTGTTTGTGCCTACGCTGTGCATCATTTGTCATGTGTTGCAAGCTACAGCCACCGCAAACGCCGAAGTGTGCACAGGGTGGGGTGGTGCGGTTGGGTGAAGGATTTTCAGCTACGTTGACAACTACAGCCTCATCAAATTGACGGTGGATGGCTGTGTATTTGAATTGAACGGTTTCAGCAGGCAATGCCCCGAATACAAAGGTAGTTTTTCCGTTGACATGGGCAATTCCACGACCTTCATGGCTCAATTGCGTTATTTCAGAGGTTATGAGTTCAGTTGAAACTCTTTTGTGGCGTGATTTTCTGGGCATAGCGCAGTGTCAGTGTGAGCGTGAATGCGAGTGTGTGAGGCATCATGCAAGAAAATGCTAAATTTGTCAAAAAATGACGTTGCTTGTTTTGATTGTTCAAAATATATACAGTATTAATGTAATTCAAACAACCCTGAGGAGATGAACATGAGACAAAAAAAAGAGGATTTGTGCACCTTGATTCACACAGCAGAAATAAAATTAGTTCAATATGTTAACGCTCGCAAAGGGGTTGTCAACGGGCATTTACCGCGCGATAAGGCGTTAACAGCTGCAAAAATTGCTTTGGTAACGCATGCTGAAGATGCGCTTGTTGTTTTAAGGGGTAAAATCAGTGCAATGCATGGTGAAGAATTCAATGAAGCGCAAGGTATCGATTCTTTACAGTGTATCTTGTCAAAATTGAAAAATGACGCACGTGATCTTGATACGCAAACCGGGCACCCGCATGCAACTTATCAAGAAAGTGTGACTGTTTTTGGGGCTAGCTTTAAAGCATTGCGAGAAACATCGATAGTACAATCGGATTTAATGCAGCAGATTGAAAAATGTGAGGAGGCTGTGGACGCTTTTTTAAAAGCGCGCGCTTCGATTCCTGCGATGGGTCTGCCAATGCAACCGGGTTATATCTGAGATTTTTAGCATCGCGCTGAAATCTCACTTTCTTGTGCGAAATATCTCAACGTACTCCAAGACATTGGATATATTTAAAATAACCAAGCTTTTGATTTTAGATTGGCCTTGAAAATTAAATGAGATAAGCAACTGAAAATAGGTAATACATAAAAATATAAAAACAAACGAAATTGTATTTATTTTCTACAACCCTGTTGCTCGAAAAAATAGGTGTGTTAGCATGTTCCTAAGTCATAAGCAATTTGAAGTTTAGGTTTAACAAGGATGTTGAACCGACCAAAATGTGAAAGACTTGATAGTAGAACTCGTGGTGAACCGACAAATAACCAAGGAGGATCTGTTATGAAAAAAACAACAAGCTGTAAATCGAGCTGGTATCCCTACTGGGTGCCTTAGCTTCAGTACACTCTCTAAAATGTGAACTCCCTAAGTATCGATCAAAAGTCTATGGTGCTGCTGGCACCGTGGACTTTTTTTGTTTATAATAGATTCTTTATTTTCTCGAGGGAAGTTGATGAAAATGGATCTAATCAAATCGCATGTTGTTCGGGGTGTAACCGTTATTGCTTTAACAGCATTGATGACAGGATGTCATCCTACGCCATCGTCTGTAAATCAATCGGCAAATTATGCGCCTGCATGTTCAACAAATCCATACTTAATGAAATACAAGTGCTCGATTAATAAAATTCAAAGTGCCGCAGAAAATGGCAGTGCTGACGCACAATATGCATTGGGCTATATGTATTATTACGGTATTGGCACGGTACAAGATAAGCAAACCGCTTCTTTATGGATACAACGCTCAGCTGCGCAAGGGCAACCTTTAGCAAAAAAGGCATGGACATTAATTAATACCGGCGCAACCTTTACGGACTTACATCGTGCAGCAGCAGAAGGCACTGATCAAGGTGTCACAGACACAGTGGCAGAGCAAGAACCTGCTGATGTAACACAAATGAATGCGACAAAACCAACGGCGCCTATCTCAACTTATTTACCCGCATATAAGCAAACACAGTCTCAAAACAAATCAAGCACGACCGTTGCAAATAATACAACTGCCACTGCCGTGTCATCAATTAAACGGGTAAGTGATCCTCGTTTGGCAAGCAATGCAAAACCGGTTGTTGAAAAAAATTCAACAACAATGGCAGCAGCAGGATCAGCAGTAATGTCGAATAATAGCCAAGTCATTACAGCACAAACATCGCCAGCAGTTTCTAGTGCTGCTGGAAAATATACCGTGCAATTAATGGGAAGTGAAAAATTAAGTGACTTGAAATCATTTATTGCTGAAAATCATTTGGGTTCAGCTGCCGCTTACTTTGAAACAAAACTAAATAATAAACCTTGGTTTATGTTGACGTATGGTCAATACTCAACTGAAAAACAGGCAGCGTTAGCACTTGCACAATTACCGCGTACTGCACAAGTCAATCATCCTTGGGTGAAAACATTGGCGACAGTGCAACAAGAAGTGCAATCACAAAAAATTATGAGGTAGTCTTAAGAACCTCGAGCGTGAGCAATTGAAAGCCACAAAATATTAATTAAAACAGCGGAATCACATGCAGCTAAAACGAATCCAATTGATTGGCTTTAAATCATTTGTTGATGCAACCTCAATTCCTGTCATGAGTCACATGAATGCCGTTGTTGGTCCAAATGGTTGTGGAAAATCGAATATCGTCGATGCATTACGTTGGGTAACGGGTGAAACATCTGCAAAACAATTGCGTGGGCAATCCATGTCCGACGTTATTTTTAATGGGACAACGGGTAGAAAACCAGTGGGTAGGGCCGCTGTTGAATTAACATTTGACAATTCGGATCGTCGAATTGTCGGCGAGTATGCTGCATTTTCAGAGATTTCAATTCGACGTGAAGTGGTGCGAGATGGTCAGTCTAATTATTTTATCAATGGTGTTCCTGCACGTCGTCGTGATTTAGTCGATTTATTTTTAGGTACAGGATTGGGGCCGCGGAGTTATGCGATTATTGAACAAGGCATGATTTCACAATTGGTTGAAGCAAAACCCGAGGACATGCGTTCACATTTTGAAGAAGTGGCGGGTATTTCAAAATATCGTGAACGTCGCCGTGAAACTGAAAATCGTATGCGTCACACACAAGAAAATTGTGATCGATTAAATGATTTACGTGACGAATTAGAAAAGCAATTGCGCCACTTACAACGCCAAGCGAATTCAGCAGAACAATATAAACTTTTGCAGCAAGAACAACGTGTAATGAATGTGCAAATGAAAGCATTGCAATGGATGGATTTTGAAAATCAATTAAGCGAAAAAAAAGAAAAAAGTGATCAGTTTTCTGTTCATTATGAAGCACAATTAGCAGCGTTGCGTGAGCATGAAACAGATATCGAGAAATCTCGGTTACAATCACAAACATTGCTTGATGAAAAAGATGAGGTTCAAAAAAGATTTTATGGATTAGCCTCTGAAATTGCGCGTTTAGAACAACAAATTCAGCATAAACAAGAGCAGCTAAAACAATGGCAACAAGAACTTGAAGAATCGGAATTACTTTGGGTAGAGCTAACGCAACAAAGTGCATTACAATCGGAACAAATTGATATTGTCACTGATGAAATAGAAGCATTAAAACCGCAGGCTGATGATTTACAGCGCGTGATGAATGAGGCTAATCAAGTCTTGATTCAAGCAGATCAACGCATGCGTCAGTCGCAAAATGATTGTGATAATTTTCAAAAACAAATGTCTGCGACAGCGCAGCAATTAGAAGTTTCTAAAACTAATATCAGTCATTATGAAGCGCAGAAAAAACAATTGAGCGATCGGCTTGCGCAGGCGCAAACACAATTGGCATCTGTTTCATTAAGTACTTTATCTGATGAAATTAACCCCTTGAATGAAAATACAAATATATTAAAAAGTAAAATCACTGACATTCAAGCCACATTATTACAATTATCACAGTCGATTCAGCAGCAACGCATTGTACATCAAGAATCACAAGCTGTTTTATCTCAGGGGCAAGGTGAATTACAAAAAATTGAAGCGCAGCAAGCCTCGTTAGCAGCGCTTCAGCAAGCACAATTGCAAGATCATCAAGCTGATACGCAATCATGGCTAGCGCAGCAACAATTAACCCAATGTGACCAATTGGGTAAATTAATTCGCGTTGATGCGGGCTGGGAATTGGCAGTGGAGACTGTGCTGGGCGATTATTTTGACGCTATTTGTGTTGATTCAATTGATGCGGTGACTGATGCATTAAATGATTTATCGAAAGGCCAGTTGACTTTCATGACAGCTCAGAGCCCCGAGCGTAAGCAAGTGGAAGCGACTAAGCATGAATTTGAACCACATAAAATCCTTCCTACCATCCTTTCCGTTATCCAGCATTGTGACAACTTACCCTCTTGGTTATCCAGTATATACATTGCTGATAATTTATCAGAAGCGCTACGGTTAAAGTCGCAATTACAAGCAAGTGAATCTATTGTTACACGTGAAGGATGTTGGGTGGGTAATAATTGGTTGCGTGTTTCTAAATCACATAATACTGAAGAAAATTTTTTAGTGCGTGAGAAAAATTTAAAAAATTTACAAATCAGTATTACAGAACAAAAAGAAAAACTAGCTGAATTACAAGCACAGCAGGCGTCTGCCAAAGCAACATTAGAGCAATTGGAAGAAACACGCGATGCACAACATAAAATTTTTCAAGAAACAACAGCTGCGTTAACAGAAACGCAAACAAATTTAAGTGCGAAGCGTTCACGCTTAGAAACATTAACCCAGCAACAACACCGCTTAATATCTGACATTCAGCAAATTGAAATACAAATCACGCAATCTGAAACGGCATTAACTGCTGCGAACACAACTGTTGCGCAATTTTCAGAAGCGCAACAGTTAGAAGCATCGCAAAAGGAGTTTCTTTTTGCTGCCAGAGCAGAGGCAGAATCCAATTTATCTGCCGCCAGAGTAGATGCGCAAATGAAAAAGCAGCAAGCGGATGAAAGAACCATTCGATTAACATCCAATGAAAATCAACTGAATGTCTTGACGCAATCAATGAATTCAAATCAAAGGCAGTTAGGACAAGTCACTGAGCGTCGTGATACATTGAAAACACAATTAATCGACGCTGACGCACCTTTAAAAGAATGGTCTGAATTACTGCAAATTAGCTTAAAAAGTAAAATTTCTGTTGAAGCTGATTTGCATGCAATTGAATCGCGTTTACAAACCGAACAAAATCAATTAAAACAATACGAATCAAACCGTGATCGATTGTCAAAATCATTGTCTGGCTTGCAGGAAGAACAGCAGCAGTTGCGACTGGCACAACAAGAAACGCTTGTGCGTCAAACAACTTTAAAAGAACAGATTGCGGAAATGCAATTCGAGTTGGAAACAGTATTAAATGAATTATCGCCTGAAGCGAATTTATCTGAGTGGGAAGAAAAAGTTCATAAATTGCAAAGCAAAATTGAACGTTTAGGTCCGATTAATTTGGCAGCTATCGATGAATTTAAAACGCTTAGTGAACGTAAAACGTATATGGACAGCCAGGTTGCCGATTTAACGGAAAGTCTAGAAATATTGCAAAATGCGATTCGAAAAATAGATCGAGAAACGCGTCATTTATTTAAAGATACTTTTGACAATGTGAATACACATTTTCAAAATTTATTTCCGCGTATTTTTGGTGGTGGTTCAGCCTCGTTGGTGTTAACAGATGATGACTTGTTAACGACAGGTATTGTTGTCAAAGCGCAACCTCCTGGAAAACGTAATGCAACTATTCATATGCTGTCGGGCGGTGAAAAAACATTAACAGCGATTGCTTTAATGTTTGCGATGTTTCAGTTAAACCCAGCGCCTTTTTGTGTGCTAGATGAAGTTGATGCCCCATTAGATGATTTAAATGTCGGCCGTTTTTGTCATTTAGTAAAAGAAATGTCGAAGGATACGCAATTCTTAATTATTAGTCATAACAAAGTAACGATTGAAACAGCGGATCACTTGATGGGTGTGACCATGCAAGAGCCAGGTGTTTCTCGTATTGTGTCGGTTGATATGAAGCAAGCAGTTGAGCTTGTAGAAGCGTAACCTCGTGTGTTGCGCTTCTGCAAGCTAGGAAGCGATGAGTGTCTGTTATCAGCGTCTGTGAATGGAGTGACTATGATCATTTTATCCCTTGTTTTCCTAGCAATAATGCTTACGGGACTATTTTTTTACGTTCGACAAAATCGTCCAGAGCCGGGTAACCGTTATCGCAAAACAAAACCTGCTGTTCGCCTCAAAACTGAAGAAGAAAATAATGCAGAAAATAATTATCAACCTGCAATTTACCCGAAAAAAGACACAGATGATGCATTGGGTTTAAATTCAAATGAGACTGTCGTTTCTTTAAAAACGGCAAACCAACAAAAATCTAATCCTGCCCAACCTGATTGTATTGTTGTTTTATATTTAATGGCAACGGAGGATTCCGTTTATTCAGGTTATGAGTTACTACAGGCCTTATTATCCGCTGGTATGCGTTTTGGCGCGCAAAGTATTTTTCATCGTCATGCGCATAAAGACGGCCGTGGTGGTGTTTTATTTCACTGTGCATCGGCTACAGCGCCAGGCACATTTGATTTAAGTAAAATGGGTGCGTTTTCTTGTAAGGGCTTGTCTTTGTTTTTTTCTGCTAATGATGTTGATGAGCCGTTGTCGACATTGGATTGCTTATTAGAAACAATTGACCAATTGGTTGAAGATTTAGGGGGGCATGTTTTGGATGACAAACATGCATTATTTACGAAAGAAAAAATGATCACGTATCGCCAGCAATTACGCGCATTTGAAACCCGTAAAACAACGGTGGATATGTTTCCTTAACTTTTAATGGAGTTGTTCGCTTCCATTGGCACTGAAAAATTATTGAAAAAGCTAAAAACGGCGTTGAATTATGAAGTCTATTGTTAATCATATTGCTCAACTCCGCAAAAAACTGAATCATCACAACTACCGTTATTACGTTTTCGATGATCCAGAAATTTCCGATGCGCAATATGATCTCCTATTTCGTGAATTACAAACACTTGAAAATCAGCATCCTGAACTCATCACGGCAGATTCTCCAACACAACGTGTTGGCGGTGTTGCTTTATCTGAATTCAAGCAAATCGCCCATTCAATTCCCATGCTGTCATTAGACAATGTTTTTAATTTAGAAGAATTAATTGCATTTAATGACCGTATTCAACAACGTTTAAAAAATACAAACGAAATAGATTTTACCTGTGAGCCTAAATTAGATGGCGTTGCAATTAGTTTAACTTATGAAAAAGGGAAATTATTGACAGCTGCAACACGTGGTGATGGTCGTGTGGGTGAAGATGTGACACAAAATGTTCGAACCATTAAAAGCATACCCCTAAATTTAATAGCGCAGGATTATCCTGAAAAAATGGAAGTGCGCGGCGAAATCGTGATGCCAAAAAAAGAATTTGAAGCGATGAATATAATAGCGGAAAAGCATGGTGAAAAAATATTTGCTAATCCGCGCAATGCAGCAGCAGGCAGTTTACGACAACTTGATGCTAAAATTACAGCACAAAGGCCTTTGCGATTTTATGCTTATGGATTAGCGGTTTTATCTGAAGAAAATAAATTTAAAAAACACAGTGACATGCTCGACAAATTAAAAAATTGGGGATTTCCTGTTTCATTTGAAGTAAAAACAGTTTCTGGCATCAATGCATGTGAAAAATATTTTCAACACATATTAAAAAAACGTCATGATTTACAGTATGAAATTGATGGTGTTGTTTATAAAGTTGATTCAATTGAATTGCAAAACGAATTGGGTTTTGTTTCGCGTGCCCCCAGGTGGGCAATAGCGCATAAATTTCCAGCAGAAGAAAAAGAAACGCAAGTAGAACGTATCGAATTTCAGGTTGGTCGAACTGGCGCCATTACACCGGTTGCCCGTTTAAAGCCTGTTTTAGTAGGGGGTGTCACCGTCAGCAATGCCACATTACATAATTTTGATGAACTGTTTCGAAAAGATATTCGTGAATTTGATTTTGTTATTATTCGTCGAGCAGGCGATGTCATTCCAGAGGTTGTTGCTGCAATAATTGAAAAACGTCCAAGTTATGCCAAAAAAATAAAAATGCCAACAGTGTGCCCTGTGTGTCAATCTGCTGTTTTTAAATCTGAAGGTGAAGCGGTTTTACGTTGCACAGCAGGATTGTATTGTCCTGCTCAATTACGTGAATCCATAAAACATTTTGCTTCTCGACGCGCAATGGATATTGATGGCTTGGGCGATAAAATCGTTGATTTACTAGTTGATCAACAATTAATTAAAACAGTTGCAGATTTATATCGGCTCGATCGTAATGCGTTAATTAGGCTACCACGCATGGGTGAAAAATCGGCAGATCACTTATTAGCAGCCGTTGAAAAAAGCAAAAAAACGACCTTTGCACGGTTTTTATATGCTTTGGGCATTCGTGAAGTGGGTGAGGCAACAGCTAATTTGTTGAGTAGGGAATTTGAAAATATTCAATCAATCATGGCTGCTGATGATTTACGCTTGCAACAAATATCGGATGTTGGGCCTGTTGTTTCAGCACAAATCATTGCGTTTTTTCGTGAGCATCACAATAAAAAATTAGTTGAACAATTAATTTCTTTGGGGGTGCATTGGCCTGCCGTGGAAAAAAAGTCGCACAATATGCTACCTTTAAAAGGAAAAACATTTGTTATCACAGGCACCTTGTCGACAATGAGTCGAGATGAAGCCAAGGAAAAATTGCAAGCATTGGGCGCCACGGTTTCAGGTAGTGTCTCTGCCAAAACAACGGCAGTCATTGTAGGTGAATCTCCTGGCAGCAAATATGACAAAGCAAATGAATTAGGCGTAGACTGTTTAGACGAAACTGCGTTTTTATTACTGTGTGAAACGAAGGAACGGTAAAGAAAAGACTTATGTTTTTTTATGGTTTTATCGTATAACTAAAAGGAGTTTAATATGAAAAAAACAATACTTTTGGCAGTAATTGCTGTTGTGATGGCGGTTAGTTTAACGGCGTGTAATACGAAAACAAAAGGCGCTCT
>Ga0155553_182_pt1 | contig 19635 bp, 10 predicted proteins | sample RifCSPhighO2_12_FD_107210 | JGI IMG/M metagenome (GOLD analysis project Ga0155553, IMG submission 107210) | Gammaproteobacteria bacterium RIFCSPHIGHO2_12_FULL_38_11
GAGGTTCGCACGCACCCTTCCGGGCGCGTTTCGGTGATGATCATATTGCTTGTCGCGAGGATCGCACGCACCCTTCCGGGCGCGTTTCGGTGATGATCATATTGCTTGTCGCGAGGATCGCACGCACCCTTCCAGGAGCGTTTCTGTGCTATTGAACAATTCATCAAATTTAATCAGTCCACTTGATTTACTGACATCTACATTTTTAGAAATCAGATTTTCATTTTGAAAGGCTTTCAATAAACATGCCATCCGTGTATTAATGACTTTTAATGCGCCGGGGTCATCAGTTTCACCGCCTAAAACGGAATTTTTTTTACGCATTAATCCATCCGATAAAATTTCTTTTGCAATTTTTTTGGCAATCAATTTTTCTCTCTCAGGATTTTTTTCGTTATTAAGTTTTACTAATTGCAAAGCCACATAAGCATCACCTTGCGAATGAAATTTTTTAAAAAAACCACAATAAGCATTTATATTTTTCTGATATGTTTTTAAAGCGATTTCTACAGCATTAACAAGCGTATTTTTATCCATAGCATTCAGTTTATCATCCAACAACTCACTCGTCGTTTTATTAACATCAGGGGTTTTTTTAATGACACATCTATGCTCACAATTATCCTGCAAATAAGTACTATTTTCTTTTGCGGCAACATGTTCTGCGGTGATTATTTGTTTTACACAAGTGTCATTATTTAAAATATCCGCACCTTCTAATAAGACCTCACGCGTTGTTGCTAGCATGCTTGCCATGGTATAAACGCCACAGCCTGTGTCAGTATCGTCGAATATTGAAATAGATGATTGCACGCCCGTGTGTGCAATTGAAACCGGAGCAACGACTGCTGTTTCTGTAATGCCAAGCAACGGAAAAATCTCCCATTTATTATTATCAAGCATTTTACTGACTGCTACTTTAGCAGCACCCATTCCAATAGGATTAGCCGTTGAATCCACAATTCGCGCTGCAATTTCATTTTTATTATTTTTATAAATTTGCACTTGCACATAATGATTACGACCACTCCACTCAATTTTCATGGGCATTTGGATACAATCCATTTTTTTTACGTTTGAGTTTGCTTCATTTTCTGTTTTAAGCTCAGTTCCAAGCGCCTTAAAAACTGCATTCAATTCTTCACTTTTTATGGCATCAGGAAATCCAGCGCTATATAATTTATCGCCAGTGGAAAAAGTATTTTCAATATTCAACACAGCGCGCTTATTGGCTTCGTGCAATGTGAAACGAACAAGTTTAGGAAATTCACCGTCTTGCACCTTCATAACAGTATGCGTTTTTTTTACAGCAGGCACATCGACAATCATATGTTCTGTGACATCACCCATTTGCTTTTCATTCAGCCCATTTTTTCGTATCGTGGCCATACACTCTTCAATAAAGACAGCAGTTAAAAGGCCATTATCATTCTGATAACCCGCTGGAAACATGCATAGCACAACATCATTGCGTAATGCGGAATCTTTATTTTCAGCTGGAGAGAAAAAAGCATCTGCTGATAAATGGGTTGCGCCGGAAAAGTCAGCTTGCTGTAGAAAAACTGCGTGTTGAGTAGTATTAGGAGCTAATCTTTGCTGTCTTTCTGACGAGAATTTTTCATTATATGCTTTTATATGGGTATTACTTTCTAAATTCGCCCAAGAGTTAGATGCGCTTTCAGGAGGTAAGCGTTTATCAGATTCTTCTGGCACGGATGGGGCAACAGGTTCTGCTGGTAAACTCCAAAACTGACAGTTTGTTAAATCTAATCTACTAAAGTCAGAAAAATCAAATGCATAATTTGACAAATCTAATACTTCACTGTCATTGCGATTCTGAGTTAACAAAATTTGAAATCCAGTTTTATTTATTGTTATTTTTTCTGCTGACATATAAGCCTCTGAAAATACTTTATAACTCGCATGATAGCAAAGATTTATTAAGGGATAATTAAATTAGCACTGAAACGCGGGCGGTAGCCTGCTAATAAATATCACTGAAACGCGGGCGGTAGCCTGCGTGTGATCCTCGCAAAAAACCACTTACTGCGAGGATCGCACGCACCCTTCCGGGCGCGTTTCGGTGATTATTTGTTAGGGGCTGGTTCATTAGGTGGTGTCGGCTGCTGCTCATCCGTTGGCTTTGGTTTGTGACCAAACAAGCCCCTGCTTGACATTATCTCAGCAACTTTATACGAATTGACTGTTCTCAAAGCCACAGCCACACTATCTTTATTCGCCCGCTCAATCACTTTTTCAGACTCACTTTTGCCATTGGGGTAAGCGGCTAACGAATAATGCATATTCTTTTTTTTCTTGTCATTCGCCAATATTCCTACATCACTCACATCAGATTCATAGCGATAAAGTAAGCCATCTTCCTTTCGATAAAAAACATCATAATTCTCTTCATTCAAAGGAGAATTTTCATTCTCCTCAGATCTCTGAAAATACTCAATTCCCCTACGCGCGTCATTTAATATTTTTGCATCTCTTAATAAATTATCACAAATGCCGTCTGTCAATTCGCCAATACTTTCAGCAACAACATTCACAGGGTGTTTTACATATGTCCAATCAAATTCTGAACCTGATAAGTATCTTTGAAAAACATAACTCTCATCAGCTTTGTAAAAAGCATTAAAAGTATCCTTCTTTTCACTGCTATAAACCGCCATTTCCGCAGCAAATAAACGTTGAAGAGAAGCCAGCATCGTATCATTTCGCTTTTCTTCTGCCACACCGTGAATGTCCATCAATACAAACAATTTTTCTGTTTCTTCTGGAAATAAGCGTGACAAAACAAATAATACGGCTTCTTGGATAGTAATTTTACCAGATGGGATTTCATTTAATATTTCCAATATCCCTTTCACATTTTTACCCAGCAGATTTTTTTCGCCTATTAATTTTTTCATCATGGGAGAAGCAGTTATTGTGCTATTCACATAGTTTTCTGCAACAATAGTCAATTTAGACAAGAAATCAGTCACAGTAATTTCAGGCAATTTATTTTTATCACTCGGCTCAACCAACCTCACATCGATCATTGAACTACGATAATCCGGCACATCATCCGGCCGCTTCACAAAATATTTCCCGCGAAATGCAGTAAATGCGCGAGACAGCGTCGTGGTAAAACGAGAAAATGCACCACCTACATCATTTACACCCGAGCCGATTGTCATTGATGCGGCATAAATAGGCGCTGTGATGGTGACAAGCGCAACGGTGGCAGGAATACGAAGGGTTAAACTCACCACTTTTGCAAGGCCTTCTACTTCAGCAAGCAATGCATTTTTATTGCCCGTAAGCGCTTTTGCTAAATTAGCAATACCGCCTACAATTGTTCCACTCAATGCATCGCAAACTGTTAATGCTTTTTTAATTTCACAATCATGCAATTCTTTAAAGGAAGCACCGGCTGATCTTGCTGTAATTAAAGCTTGTAATGCGTGGTCTGCAGAAACGGTTTTCCAAAGCCCTGTGTTATCGCGGCGAGAAATTAATAAATCTTTTTGAAATTGCACCGCAAGATAGGCTTGCATTACATCATCCGGAACGCCTTTATATTGTGTTGTCATCTTTGGATAAAACGCTTTTAAAAATTCTAAGGGGGTATCGAGCCGTCTGATTTCAACATATTTTTTGCCACTCTCATCAGTTGTAAAGCGCGGGCCTTTCATTAAGAAAAATAAATCATCAAATTGTCCGGGACCTTGATCTGAAAATTTTTCTGTTATTTCAGCGCGGCGCCACATTTCACGTGCCGCCAATTTCGATTCTTGATTGCTTAATAAACGCTCTGCTAATTTTGAATCGGCTTGAAATGGTTTGCCGGTAATTTCTTGATATTGTTTTTGCAACTTTTCATCTGAGGCAAAGTTTTTCCATAAATCTGTTTTGTTGCGATTAGAGAGTAGTAAATCGTGTTCAAATTTGTCTTTAAGAACTGTTTCAAGAGAAGCGTCATCTATACTTGCACCAGAAGAATTTTTATATAAACCCGCATATCTTTTTATTTCGCTCGGATAAATCGCTTTTAAAAAATCAAGCGGTTTCGTTAGACCTGTTTTTTTTGTCAAATCACCATCTAACTTAACAAACCCACGCATCATAAAAAATAAATCGTCGTAATTATTTTTATCTGCTTCTTGGGCTGATTGTTGTGAGGATGCTGTCTTTCTTTGCGGGTCATTGGTTAATGTTGAAGAATTATCCAAAATACGTGAATCAGAAAAATCAGCGTGGATAGGCATTGTAGTTGATCCTAACTGATCCTGAGGGCCGTATCCTTCAGCCGCCATTTTCGTTTCTTGCATTTTTATCCAGTGTTCTAAATCAGTAATCTTTGTGTCATAAACTTCACTCAAGATATGCGTAATAATCGCATTTAAGCGTTTCTTGTGCTTACTGCCTTTGTCAAACAAATCCTGCCATCTCTCTTTTCTGGGTAGCAACAATGAATTTTTATCGCGGATCAGTTCTTTCACAAATTGACGGCCTAATATTTCTTTTATTTCATTATTATTTTTATTATTATTTGTTAATTCTTTATATTTATCTGGATACTGATCTTTCAAAAACGCCAACGCCGTTGGCATGCTATTTTTATACCAAGCTTCACTCTTAGCGCGATCAATTGCTGCCTCTTTTGGAGATGAAACTGCATCTGCAATATTTTGAATAGTCAATTTTTTGTTAGCCGCCAAAATTCTTTTTGCATCCGCAAATCGCGCAACGAATAAGGCTTCTTTTTGTTCTGCTGTAAATTCAGCAGGAATGCCCTTTTTAATTGCTTCTGCCAATGCCCATTGTTCTTCAGCTTCTGGATTTTTGGGTGCAGCACTGGCTTTTATAATTGCAGCAGTAATAATTTCCTTTTGTTCATCCTTAAATTTTTCTACAATCGCTTTATTAAATTTTTCGAGTCCTTTTGGATCTGCTAAGTCAAATTTTCCTTCACGCAATACAGGGTGAATATTTTCTGCTAGCATTTTTTCCGATATTGATTTTCGGCTCGCTTCTGGAATCGCAGCAAACAAAGCAGATGCAAAAAGTTTAGCCAATCGTTTATCTAAATTTTCTTTTTCAACAGAAGTTATTTCACCTTTAGCCCTTGCACCGTGGAAAATAGCAGCACCAATTTTATAAAAAACTAACACCGGCTTTGCTGATGCACATAAATCATCAAACATTTGCCACGCCACTTGACGACCGACATCTGCTTGGTCCCCCATTCCAATAACTGCAACGTGTCCAATCGCAGTTAATGCGGCAACTAAAATAAGTGATTCAAGCGGGTTATTGGCAATGCCTTTCAATACATTACCCAAATAGCTTTCACGGCCCATTGCTGTATCGCTTAATGACGAGAGCAAATAAGTGGCCTTGCCCATCACCAAACCATCAGCCAACATGGTAAAACCCAGTTTCATTTTAGAAGTGGTTGCAGAAAGCGGTAAAACACCATTTACAACACTGGGGAAAACATGCGTTGCTGATAATGCAGCTGCAAATTTGCTGGATGCGCTGGCAGCTGCTGTCGAACCGGCATGCGCTGCAACCACCCCAACGTATGCCATGGTAATGCCCATCATCCCTAATGCAACCGCACCGCGAATGGGGTCACGCAAGCCCATTCCTTCTACCACTTCTGCAATGGGGTTCACAATTTGATAAAGACCGCCTGCGAAGCTTTGACGAACCAAATCGCTGCCTTGTTTGTGTTCGGGTTTTAGCCGTTCGGGGTGTAATTGGCGGAGTGCTTTGTTTAGTTTTTCTTTTGCGACGTTAATGTCTGATTCTAACTTGACAACATAAAAGTCAAGTTTAGCGCTATCCACAGCGGTTTTAATTTCATCTGCTGTTGTTTTATTATTTAATACTATTTTTAGTGCAGCCTGATATGCTTGATCATATTTTTTTTCAAGCTCCTCTAATTCTTTTTCTTTTACTTTTACTTGAGTTGTCAGTCCACGTTTTTTTATCACATCCGCAAGATTGTGAAAAGGGGATAGCATTTTTTGTATTGCATCATTTTTTATAAACTCATTATATTTATCTTCTGGCATCTCGATTATTAATTTCGCCAAAGCAGAAGCCGCTAATTTAGACGCTAACTCAACGCCTAAACCGTTTTCGCCTGAACATTCTTTTTTAACTTCATGTAATAAATTTAAATTTAAATCAGTCATTGTCTCTAATTTTTTTACAATTTCTTGCGCAATCACTTGCGCCCTACCTTCTAAAAACGGATCGTAGGCAATATTTATTTTTTCTAAATCAGACGTTTCACTCATACGTTCGCCGCGACGCAATCCGCGACTTGCACCCAATTCTTGCGCAATTGCTTTAAATTCATCTCGATTATTAGAATTAAAATTTTCTGTTAATGTTAAACAATGCAAATAACTTGCCAATCCTTTTTTACCCAATCCTTTTAATTTAAAAACGGTATGGCCGGCAGCAGTGGATTCATCGTCGCTTGAATCGTAAGAAACATTTTCATTTTCTTTAGGCTCGAGTTGATCTTTTCTGCTAGGCGCTAAAAAACGCGTTGCTTCGTTCGGGTCTCGTGCAAATTTAAAATCCTTCACCGCACATTCTGCATAATAAAGAATATGATCTGATGCTATTTCAGAACGATCAAACTCCATTGTTTGAATAAAAAGATGTCGCGCAGTGCCTAATATTTTTAATATTCCGGCTTTGAGAATTTCTTGATTGGCTAAATAATTGGGGTCGGCGGTGCGTTCCAGTTTGTAAAAAGCGCTTAATTTTTCTTGTAGAATACGCACTAAACAATATTGATCAAACGCGTTAGGGTCTTCTTTTTTTAATTTATTGAGATCGTCTTGAGATAAACTATATTTTCCATTTTTTAATTCAGGATATAAATTATATTTTTTTTCAATTTCGGCAATATATAAGCCGAGTGTAGAAATGGTGCGCGACACCATTGAAGTTGCCTGCAAGCCGTGACCACGTTCTTTAAACATCCTCCATTCAGCAGCGGATAGCGTAATGGGTGCTGCTGTGACAATGCGCGCGGTGCCGGCGGACATTTGCTTGTGGAAGTCGTAGGTTTGTATGTTCCCATTTTCGCCTTTCACGGTATATTGCATGAGAAAACCACGATCACCCGTTGCTGAGTCTTCGTATCGGTATTTTTTTGAGCTCACTTTCTTATCTGGCATGGTTTTCTCCCCATCTGTCTTTCTGAGTGTCAGTATAGTAAGAAATGGGAAAATCGCCAGTGAAAGAGGTTGCCCGAATTAAATTAGCACTGAAACGTGGGTGATATCTAAAACAATTTGAAGATCCAAAAATAAAGACAGGCGGCAAAAATCAAAACAGACAGCAAAAACAACAAGATAGTACGCGGTTTTAACGTATACATCATCGGCACCACAAATAAGGTAAACATCGTGCCAATCGCCATGCCCGACGCAATTACCAAACCAATATCATATCTACTCGCAGCACCGGCTCCCGATGCAATTAACAGTGGCACCACACCCAAAATCATCGCAGCCGTTGTCATTAAAATTGGTCGTAATCGAATCGCTGCTGCTTGAGTAATCGCCGCTCTGCGATCCAAATTTTCTTTTATTCGCAGGTGATTGGCAAAATCCACCATTAAAATACCATGCTTACTGATTAATCCAATTAATGTAATTAACCCCACTTCCGTATAAATATTAATAGACGCCAATCCCCAACTGATTGGCAACAACGCACCACAAATCGCCATCGGCACACTGATCATCACCACCAAGGGATCACCAAAACTTTCAAATTGCGCTGATAAAACCAAGAAAATAAAAATTAAGGAAAACATAAATGCCAGGATCAACGCATCACCTTCTTGCATAAATTGTCGTGATTCCCCAGCATAATCATACGAAACGCCCGGCGGAAATAATTGGGCTGCCCTGCTTCTGAAAAATTGTAGCCCTTGATCCACCGTTTTTCCCGGAAACATCATACCTTGAATTGTAGAAGAATTGAGTTGTTGGAAACGCGTTAATTTATTCGGTTCCGTAATGGTTTTTAATGAAACAACCGTCGATAAGGCAATTAATTTCCCCGATTGCGTTTTAATAAACAAATTATTTAATGCATCCGGATTCAGTCGATACGATTGAGACAATTGCGGAATAACTTGATACGCTCTGCCCTGCATAGCAAAACGATTGACAAAATTCCCTCCCAAGGCCGTTGACAATGTGTCGGCAATATCTGCCATATTGATTCCCATTTCAGCCGCTTTTTCGCGATTAATTTGTACTTCTACTTGCGGCTTATCATATTTCAAATCACTGAACACAAATAAAAATAATCCACTGTTATTGGCTTCTCGAATTAACTTTTCCGACAAAGGATAAATAGTTGATAAAGGTAAAACAGAGGTCACAACAAATGAAACGGGGAATAAGCCTGAACCAGGTAAGGCCGGAGGTGAAATCGCCTGCATTTGCATACCTGTGATTTTCGCTAAAGACACATTTAATGATGCAACCAATTTTTCTTCACTCATTGATCGATCACCCCAAGGTTTCATAATAAAACCAGCGGCTGCCGTATTCGGTGTGCTTTCACCATTAATAATAAAATAATCTTGTAATGCAGCATATTTTGAAAAAATAGGATTAATTAATTGTGTAAAACGCTCCGTATAATTTATATTTGCTGATTCAGGCCCCTGCGCAATCACCCAGGCAACACCTTCGTCTTCTTGCGGTGCCAATTGTTTTTGTGATGTTAAAAAAAGAAAAACGCAACTGACCAAAACAATACCTGCAAAAACAATAATTAATTTTCGGAAATCTAAAATCACTTCTAAATAACGTTGGTAAGTTTCTTTTAAACGCAAAAATCGTACATCAACATAGTGCGCCAAGGGTTTTTGCAATTCTGTAGTTGTTAATATTCTTGAACACATCATTGGCGATAGGGTTAAGGCAATAATGCCAGAGATAATGACCGCGCCAGCAAGTGTGAAAGCAAATTCTTTAAATAATGCACCGGTGATTCCTCCCATAAAACCAATCGGCGCATACACGGCTGCCAAGGTTAATGTCATGGCAATCACAGGCAAAGCAATTTCACGTGCGCCCATAATAGCAGAATCTAATGGCGTAGTTCCCGCTTCCATGTGTCGATGAATATTTTCGACAACCACAATCGCGTCATCCACCACCATCCCAATAGCCAAAACCAAAGCAAGCAGGGTTAATAAATTAATGGAATAACCCATCGCCGACATTAATCCAAATACGCCAACAAGTGATAATGGAATGGTAATAACCGGAATACTGACGGATCTAAACGAACCTAAAAATAAAAAAATAATTAAAATCACAATCGCTGTTGCTTCAAAAATAGTTTTTAATACTTCGTGCAGCGAGGCATCAATAAAAGTCGTTGCATCAAATACAACGGAAGATTTTAATGTCGGCGGAAAGGTTTTTTCCAATTGCGGTAAAATTTTTCGCACTTGTGAAATAACCGTTAGCGGGTTGGCTTCCGGTGTTGCATTCACCGCCATAAAAATAGCTTTTTTACCATTAAAATAAACTGATGAATTATAACTTTCCGAACCCAGTGCTACAGTTGATACATCTTTTAATCGAACCAAATGATTTTTACCCTGCTTGATAATTAAATTTTCAAATCCTTTTTGATTTTGCAAATCGGTATGCGCTGTGACCGAAATTGAAATATATTTGCCTTTCGTGTTACCCGCTGCCGTCTGAAAATTATTATTTAATAGTGCTTGCTTGACATCCGTTGCCGTAACACCCAGCGCTGCCATGCGTTGTGGGTTTAACCAAATACGCATCGCAAAATTATTCCCCCCTAAAATAGAAGCCTCTGAAACGCCGGGTACGGTTTCTATTTTAGGTTGAATAACCCGTGCAATGTAATCAGTAATTTGTTCAGACGACATTTGAGGGCTGCTAAAACTCACATACATTAAGGCAAATGAATCCCCGGTGGTTTTCGTAATAACAGGATCCTGTGCTTCTGTTGGCAATTCATATTTTGCCTCTGCCACCTTGCTCATGACATTGGTGAAAGCTTCATTCGGATTATAATTTAATATAATATTTGCTGTAACCGTGCTAACACCTTGCGTTGAAGTTGATGTTAAATAATCAATACCACCGGCACTTGCAATTTTTTTCTCAAGCGGTGTTGTGATAAAGCCTTGCATTAATCGTGCAGAAGCACCCGGGTATGCTGTTGTTACCGTTACAACGGTATTTTCCATTTTAGGATATTGCCGAACAGGTAAATTAAAAATCGCGCGAATTCCGACAACAAAAATTAATAAGCTGATCACTGTTGCAAGAACAGGGCGTGTGATAAAAATGTCAGTGAAGCGACGTTGCATTGCGGGACAATCCTTTATGCTTTGTTGATATATATTGCATAGTCGCGCGAGGGCTTCCGCCCACGCTTCTGTGCTATTTTATAATATTGCATAGTCGCGCGAGGGCTTTTGCCCACGCTTCTGTGCTATTTTATAATATTGCATAGTCGCGCGAGGGCTTTTGCCCCCGCTTCTATGCTATTTTAATGAAACGCTATTATCGACCTTCACGTATGCTCCCGGATGCAATTTAATTTGCCCAGCCGTAACCACCACTTCACCCGCTTTAATCCCTTGTGAAATCGCAGCCACATTATCGCGGCGATCTCCTACTTTCACATATTTTTGCACAGCAATTTTTTCCTTGTCTTTGTTTTCGAGAACATAAACAGAATCGCCGTATAAGCTATAAGTAATTGCACTTTGTGGAACCGTAATCACATTTTCAATTTGCGGCAAAATCACATGCACATTTGCAAATAAACCAGGGTATAAAATTTCCTTTTCATTGGGAATCGTTGCACGGACAGCAATACTGCGTGTATTCACATCAATCATTGAATTAATTGCCGATATTTTTCCTTGAAATAATTGTTTAGGATAGGCATCAACCGACACGGTGATATTTTGTCCTGTTTTCAATAACGGTAAATCTTGCTCTGGCAAAGAGAAATCAACATACAAAGGATTTAATGCTTGAAGTGAGACAATACTGGTTCCTGTTGTAATGTATTGCCCAATATTAATTTGACGAATACCAATACGTCCAGAAAACGGCGCTTCAATTTTTTTCTGCTTAATTAACACATTATCCGATGCTACAGCAGCCATTGCTTGCAAGTAGGCAGCTTTTGCAGCATCAACTGCACTGCGCGCAACAGCATTTTCTTTTAATAATGTTTCTTTACGCTTGTAGTCCACTTTGTTAAAACGCAATGTCGCTTCATCACGCAACAATGCCTGTTGATCAACCGCATCATTTAACTGCACTAACAGATCACCCTGTTTAACATCTTGACCAGATTGAAAGTTAATCGATAAAATTTGTCCACTCACTTCAGAGTTGACTTCGACCCCATTCGAGGCTTTTAAACTACCAACCGTTGTTAAAAAAGGATGCCATGTTTTTGCAATGGCTTTGGTTGCAGAGACAAAAACAGGCGGTTCTTTGTAATTTTTCATGAATGCGTAAACAAGATAAGATTTAACGCCGTAGAAAATAAAAGTGGCTACGAAAAGAAACAGGAAAAAACTGATGATCCAGATGATACGGGTTTTCATTGACAATCCTTCTCACGTCCCTTACGCACTGCTTCCGTGCTGTTTTATTATTTGGTTTTATCGTAACATACTCATGCACAGCCCCGGTAGCTCAGTGGATAGAGCAGCCCCCTCCTAAGGGGCAGGTCGGCCGTTCAATTCGGCCCCGGGGCAAAAAACTTACAGTTTTACAGCGCTTAATTCTACCCTATCCAAAACTCTGCCTGACGCATTATATGGATCATGACGATAAGGAAAATGCTTTGCTTCCTCTCTTTGCTTTGCTTCCTCTCTTTGCTTTGCTTCCTCTCTTTGCTTTGCTTCCTCTCTTTGCTTTGCTTCCTCTCTTTGCTTTGCTTCCTCTCTTTGCTTTGCTATATCTATAAAGCGCTTAAGCGGAAATAATTGCGCGATTTTCAATTGATCAATCTGGTTTTGATCAAGCACCCGATTGTTACTCATTAATATTTCACCTGAACAGATAATAATCAAATCTGCCTCCTTTTGATTCGCCATAATATAAAGGGTAACAAGCACATTATTTGTTAGTGCCTTACATTCTTTATTTAAATTTTCTCTATCATACAGTAACAGTCGATTATAAATCATTGGAACGGTTTCTTTACTAAAAAACATTTTTACTCTCCCAAAGAATAATTTCTATCAAACACTAAAAATAGCTATAATGCTTTTTCTCTCTACCACAATCAAGTTAAGGGAACATTATGTTAAACAAAACACGCATCGAAAAAGACAGTATGGGCGAAATTGAAGTATCAGCAGATCAATATGGCGGTGCACAAACAGCTCGTTCACTGCACCACTTTGCCATCGGCCGCGAAAGGATGCCGCCTGAATTAATCCGTGCCATGGGAATTTTAAAAAAGGCTGCAGCCATAGCCAACAATCAAATTGGAAAATTATCAAATGAAAAATGTGATTTAATTGTCAAAGCGGCCAACGAAGTGATTGCGAATAAATTAGACCTACATTTCCCCTTAAAAATTTGGCAAACGGGTAGCGGCACGCAATCAAACATGAACGCCAATGAAGTGATTTCTAATCGTGCTATTGAAATAGCCGGCGGTGTCATGGGCAGCAAAAACCCCATTCATCCGAATGATGATGTGAATATGTCGCAATCATCCAACGATACTTTTCCAACGGCAATGCACATTGCAGCAAGTGAAATGATCGAACATCAACTTATTCCATCAGTTACTCTGCTGCGCGATGCCCTACATAAAAAGCAAATTGAATTTAAAGATATTATTAAAATCGGTCGCACACACTTACAAGATGCTGTGCCATTAACCCTAGGACAAGAGTTTTCAGGCTACGTTGCACAGCTTAATACCTGCTTGGCTGAAATAAACCACACAAAAAAATTACTATTGCGCTTGGCCATTGGCGGAACTGCTGTTGGCACAGGCATTAATTCTTCAAAAGAATTTGCTGATAATGCAGCAAAAGAAATTTCAACCATTACAAAATTACATTTTATTCCTGCAGAAAATAAATTTGAATCATTATCATCGCATAATGAAATTGTTTTAATGAGCGGTGTTTTAAAAGCATTGGCCTGTGCATTAATGAAAATTGCCAATGATATTCGTTGGCTTGCTTGTGGTCCACGTTGTGGGTTAGCCGAAATTTCAATTCCCGAAAATGAGCCTGGTTCATCAATTATGCCCGGCAAAGTCAATCCAACCCAATCAGAAGCCATGACGATGGTGTGCACGCAAGTATTTGGCAATGATGCAACAATTGGTTTTGCAGGATCGCAAGGCAATTTTGAATTAAACGTTTTTAAACCCGTGATGATTTATAATTTAATTCAATCACTTTATTTAATTTCCGATGCTTGCCATTCATTTACAGACTATTGTGCAGTGGGTATTAAACCGAATCTCACGCAAATCAAACATTATGTTGATAATTCATTAATGTTAGTGACGGCACTAAATCAAGTGATTGGTTATGATAAAGCTGCAAAAATAGCGAAAAAAGCCCATGCAGACAACACTTCCTTAAAGGAAGCGTGCCTTGCATTGGGTTATTTAGACGAAAAAGAATTCACAGCTGCGATGGACCCCAAAAAAATGCTATAACCCAAACGCCTCTTCAGCAGCGTTAAATAAGTCTGTTTCACTTAAATTTTTGGGTGCCTTGGGTGGCCGATTATAAAAACGTTGGGTTTCAGTATGGCAAAATGAAGGCGTTGCAGGCGGCACTGCTTCTGCAGCACATAAGCCAGAAAGGTCAAGACGAGACGGTGATTGTCGCGTAGGGCTTGCTTGCTGTCCAACAGGACTAACCTGCGCAAACAGAGGCGACGGCGTTACACCAGCAATCGTTCCACTTGACGCACTTTTTGCTAATGGTGAAAAATCATTGTTATTTTCGGTTTGATCAATCACCGTATCAACTGAGGTATTGGCTGCATCAAAAGCCAATTCAGATTCATAATCCTGCTGAGCCTGAAGCAACTGCACAAATTTTTCTTTGCATAAATCATCATAAGGCAGCAATTGCGCTTTAAAAGCGTCAGGTGATTCTATTGAAACGTCATCATAATCTAGCGCATTTCGAAATTTATATAATATTAAAGCAATTTCTTCCTGTTTATTTAGAAATGCTTCACGCTTAACGTCATTAGCATTTGTTGGAAAATGCACCTTCATCCATTTTACAAAATCATTTAATTTTTCAACATAGGTGAGATAAACACTTGAATAATCAGCATTCACTTTATTAACACTATCAACCATACTTTTTAATTCGGAATAAGCATTTAAACAGAGTTGATGACTTGTTTTTAACTCAGAAAGATAAACATCAATGGTTTGTTTATTTAATAACCTGAGCAAATCCTCAAATTTTTTCAACGCATTCACCATACTGCACAATACTTTTTCGGAAAAAAATTGCATGCTACGATTTTCCACACGTAATTGCCGATAATTTGCTTGTATTTTATGATAAATTTTAAAATTCTCAGTCCGTAAATTGTTTTTTCTGGCAAAATCAGAAAGTAGTATTGGACTTGAATTTTTCAATGTAAGCAAACGTTTTGGCCGCTCTTGTTTTGCTTGGCTTACTAAGTGATTTCTTTCATGTTCTTCCGTTAATTGCGTATCTTCTTTTGCTGCCAACATGGCATTATGAATATCATAGGCCGCTTTTGTCAAAATGGAAGATTGCATAATAGTCTGTGGCGTAACAACAACAGGCAAAGGCGCGTAACCGAGATCAAATTCTAATCCCGCCGTGTTTTTTAAAATTACAATAAGTGCTTTTAACTCAGATTCAAGCCCCTGTATTTCTAATTCACGATCTAAAAGTCGTTTTCGGTCACCTGCAGAAAGTGCATCAGGGGTTGTTCGACCGCTAGAGCACAATAATTGCTGCAGTAATCCATTAAGGTAGGACGCATTCTGATATCTGTGAATAAACTGCTGCTCGAGACAGTCCAGATTGGCAATTACCTGTTCAACACCCAATTGATTTGCAGGAAAAAAATTATAAAAATTCTCTATGTTTTTCTTGTATGCTGCTAATAAGAACGTCAGCCGATCACTGTACTGTTTATCAGATAGAAAAGCTTGTCTAGTCATTGCCATGCCCCTTATTATAAAATAAAAATGCAATATACTAGGCAAATATTAAAGAAATATTAACACCACGCTCAACATTGACATAATAATTACGTCCAAACTGCAACAAGCGCCATGATTGAAAAACCCATAATCACAAAATAAAATCGATTCAAATCACAGCACCTTTTAACCAAGGTTGCTTTTTCAAGGCCATGTAAGGTACCCAAATATAGGAAGGTTCCTGCGGCTAATGAACTGAAAATGGGCTCAAGCAATGGATATTGATTGAGTTTTGTCGTTACTGCTGTCGCTAATATAATGCCAATCGGTGTCATCAATGCAAAAATGCAAAACAGGACAATATTTGTCTTGTGACTAAAATTACTTTTATTAATTTGAATGGATAAGGCCAAACTTTCAGCCCATTTATGCGCTAAAATCGCCAATAAAATAACAACTGCAAGCGACAGCGATCCACTCAAACCTAACGCTGCACCCATTAAAAAGGCGTGAATAGATAGCATAATGGTTGCAAGAATAGCAAACGATCCGCTCGATGTTCCTTGATGCGTTACAATTTCTCGACCCACGTGTTCAAGCCACAATAAAAATAAAAAGGTAATGCCCGCCAATAAAAAAGCGAAGGGATAATGATAGGAAAGCCGATAAAAACCATCGGATGCAGTACCCAGCATATGCATTAATCCGGCACCTAAAAAAACACCGGCAGCCAATGATTCTGCAATCAGAAAATTTTGTTCTTTACCATTTTTAATTTTTTTAAAAAAAGGATAAAAACCCGCAATAATAGTAATAATTAATACTAAAAATAAACTGACTAATTTAAATGCCCACATAAATAATAATCACCTGAAAACGTTCTTATTGTGTATTTTCTGTATCCACTTCTTTGCATCCATCGCTTCTGGATTATATGCATAAGCGCGTTTAAAGTAGATTAATGCATCAACATCACGCTCATCGGAATGGCAGCACATACCCATGTTAAATAAAGTCACATCGTTTTCACCAAAATACTTTAATGAATGGTGATAATATTCCATGGCTTTATCAAAACGATCGATATTTTGAAAGAAAACACCGATGTGAAAAAAAGTGTCTTCTGATGTTGGCAAGTAATAAAAATGTGCTGCAATCAGATGCATGTGTTCTACAAGGTAAGAAACTACTTCTGCATCACCCTCGCCCGCCAAATCAGATAAACGATCAAAGAATTGATCAAACACATAAGGATCCCAATTAGATAAATTCAAATAAGAGGCCATCACCTCTAATGAACAAGATAATAAATTTTCCGTAATGTGTTCATAAATAATAAAATAATCCGCAGGACTAAAACCTTGAATAATTTGTTTAGCGCTCAAGTGAAATTGCAAAAAATTTTTGAGTGGGAACCCACACGAAAAAACACCTGAAATAATATTTTCACGAAACGACTGCGTAATAAATTCACCACCGTGTTTTTTAAAAAATTCCCCTATCGCATGATAATTTACCATCACAGAAAAAGAGCCATGAAAATCCAATTCGGGATGATTGCAGTTGTCCAACTCTTCCAGTGTTGCACACCCTTTATCAGACGTGAGCAATAAAAAACGATTATTAGAAAATTTCTGTAAATTTTTTAATGCAATCAAACTGGCAATGGGAAACTGAAAGTGTGTATCAATTAATGTTTTAGGATAATTAAATAATATTTCATCAAATTCATTACAATAATAATTTTTTTCAATCGGAAGCTCGGTATAGGTAATTTCCATTTTTTGCCAGTCTTTTGGACTACCCTGGTCACAATTGCTCTCATCAGTTTGCATTGTCACCAATGATTCATTTATTTTTCCATTGACGACGCTAAATACATCAGTACCAACGGAATCAAACAAATAATTGGCCACGACAATGAGTGGGTTTTTGATGTCGCCAGTCAAAATGGTTTTTTTTGAGCGGTGTAAAAAAATATGATCGCTGTGATACAAATCATAAATCGCAAAATCGAGAATGCCCAAATTTAAATAATCTTGTAATGCAGGATGTTTTTCCCAAAAATCAAACGACTGCGTTGTTATATCCGACATCACATATTGAATTGAAATTGATTCTAATTTTAATGCTTTTTGCAAGGCAAATAAATTCTTTAAAAAATAAAAAGTAAACTGGCCAGTGCCAGCACCCAATTCTAAAATAATAAAAGGGTAATTTTTTGCTTCGGGATTATGTGCAATATAATCCTGAATAAAATTAATCGTCATTTGTGCATAAGCATTTCCAATAAAGGGATTACTGGTGATATAAAATGGTACGTCGTCATTCCACGCTTCAATTCCTTTTTCACCATAATATTTTTTTTGCTCGTGCCAAAGTTTAGATTGAGAAAAACGTATTTTGTCTTCAAGTATTATTGTTTTGCTTGTCATTTTGAAATTCACCTGTGCATTAAACCTGTTCGTTATAATCTCTTTCTTAACGATTTTCTGTGCGCCGTTATTGCAAATCGATGCGCTTCATCCCGAATTTGCTGGATAAAATGCCGTGCCGGATTATTTTCTGCCAATGCTATTTCTTCTGCCTTTCCCCACAACCATATTTTTTCAACCCCGGATTTACGTGTTGGGCCTTTAGCCACGCCCATCAGTACGATACCTGAAATTTGTAACGCCTCCAAAACGCTTGCTGCAATTTTTAATTGTCCTTTTCCGCCATCGACAATAATTAAATCGGGTAATGTAATGTTATTTTTCTTTAGCGACATGTATCGCCGTGTCAACACCTGTTCCATCGCAGCATAATCATCACCTGGCGTAATATTGTCAATATTAAATTGTCGATATAATTTTTTAATTGCACCCTGCTCACCAAAAAAAACACACGATGCTTTCGTTTCAGATCCTTGTGTATGACTAATATCAAAACATTCAATGCGCTCTGGAATTTGTCTTAAATTAAGTGCTTTTTGCAGCGATTCACATTTCATGACCATATTATTTTTTTCAATCTGATAACTTTTTAAGGCATCCGTTGCGTTGGCAACGGCAATCGATTGCCATTCACGAAATGCGGCGGTTTTTCTGTCTGATATTTTCACTTTTGATTTTAATATTTCCTGTAAGGCATTCTGTATCCACAAGCGATCTGCAATTGAATGACTTACCACGATACGATCAATAGATTGCCCTTGCCGCTCAGGGTTAAAATAATATTGCGGAATAAATTCGCAAAGTACCTCATCAATGATTGTGTCAACCGGAAAATGCGGAAAAAAAGTTTTATGACCCATCATTTGACCATGGCGAATAGCCACGACAGCAATCGCTATATCCCCTCTATTTTCAACCACACCAAAAATATCCACATTGTTTTTACCGCCAGTAATAAATTGCTGTGTTTGTAATTGTCGCAAGCGAATTAATAAATCGCGGCAATTGGCTGCTTTTTCATAATCTAATTTTTTTGAGTGATCATGCATCCTTTTTTCTACAGAATGCATAATTGTTTTATTTTTACCTTCTAAAAAATCAATTGCATCTTGCACTTGAATTTGATAATTTTCTTTCGAAACTAAATTTACGCAGGGGGCTGTGCAGCGATTAATTTGATATTGCAAACACGGGCGTGAACGGTGTGAAAAAAAAATGTCGCTGCATTGACGCAACTTAAATAATTTTTGAATTAAAGCTAAATTGTCGCGCACAGAACCCGCATTGGGATACGGTCCAAAATAACGGCCTTTTTCCTTTTTCGGGCCCCGATGATAGTCAAGTCTAGGGAACGCATTCGCGAGCGTTTTCGCCTCCATTGATTTTGATAGAAATAAATAAGGATAAGCTTTATCATCACGCAACAAGACATTATACCTTGGACGATGCTGTTTAATTAAATTTGCTTCGAGCAATAACGCTTGATTTTCTGAATCGGTGATGGTTATTTCCACATCAACTGCTTTCGCCATTAAAGCCGCTGTTTTCTTATTCGTGATATTTTTTTGAAAATACTGCGACACGCGTTTTTTTAAATTTTTGGCTTTGCCGACATATAATATTTTTTTTTGCGCATCGAGGAAGCGATAGACGCCAGGGCTGCTCGGGATGTGTTGGATATTCATAGTATTTTGATTGTTGATGTTCTCTTGCAAGATTCCTCTATTCACTAGCGCACCGCATGTTCACATTCACACCGTTACCGCTTCAGAATCAACAATACCATAACGAATTGCCAACAAAGTTAGTTCCACATCATTTTTCACTTTCAATTTAATAAAAATACGGTAGCGATAACTGTTTACTGTTTTTGCGCTTAAATGTAAGCTTTCAGCAATTAATTGCACATTCGTGCCACGCGTAATCATCATCATCACTTGTAATTCACGTTCTGACAATA
>Ga0155553_177_pt2 | contig 19259 bp, 13 predicted proteins | sample RifCSPhighO2_12_FD_107210 | JGI IMG/M metagenome (GOLD analysis project Ga0155553, IMG submission 107210) | Gammaproteobacteria bacterium RIFCSPHIGHO2_12_FULL_38_11
TTAAAATGGTGGGAATTAAAATTTTCATATAGGTTAAAGCAGTATTACACCGCAATAACCAGCGCAATGAAAATGCATTGATCGCACAGATCACTAGCATTAACGCAGTCGCTAAAAAATAACCGTTTTCAGTCAATGCGCCACTTTTAAAAGTAAGTGAGGGATGATAAAAACTGGTGTATTGTACAATCGCTTGTACTTCAGTTGGTGGAAGCGCTGCATAACACAACCAAATTACCCAGGAATACATAAAGCCAACCAGAGTACCGTGTGTCATATGTGGAATGCGTGTGCTTGATCCCATGACGGGTAACATTGCAGTGAGCTCGGCGAAAACAAACGCAATGAATATAATGGATAAGCCGGCGATTGCCCACCCCAATAATGCCGAAGGACCTGCAAGAGTGCTTGCATAATATGCGGAAAATAACCAACCCGAACCTAAAATAGCGCTGACAGAAGTGAATAATAACGTGAGGGTTGATACAGATCTTTTCATAGAATTGAATCCAATATGATATTATGCGTTTGCCGTTATATCATGTCACACTTTCAAATAGAAGGCTGCCTATGAATAAGCAATTAATTTTAATCGATGGATCATCCTATTTATTCCGTGCATTTCATGCGTTGCCACCATTAACGACATCAAAAGGCGTACCGACAGGTGCTATTTATGGTGTTATTAATATGATCAAAAAGTTAATGAACACAACGTCATTTGATTATATTGGCGTTATATTTGACCCAAAGGGAAAAACAGTTCGGCATGCTATTTATCCTGAATATAAAGCAAATCGCAAAACGATGCCTGATGAATTGCGTGAACAAATTGCCCCTTTGTTTGAATTAATTCGCGCTATGGGATTGCCATTAATTATTCAGGATGGCGTTGAAGCCGATGATGTGATTGGCACATTGGCAGTTTATGCTTCAAAACATGGTATAAAAACAGTTATTTCAACCATGGATAAAGACATGGCGCAATTGGTAAATGATAAAATTACATTAATTAATACGATGAATGATCGCGTTTATGATGACAAAGGTGTGAAAGAAAAATTTGGTGTGGCGCCCAATCAAATTATTGATTATTTGGCTTTGATGGGCGACACCTCTGATAATATTCCCGGCATTCCAAAAGTAGGGCCAAAAACAGCTGCTTTATGGCTGGAAAAATATGGTTCATTAAATGGGGTGATTAAACACGCGTCTGAAATAACAGGAAAAATTGGCGAGAGTTTGCGTGAACATATTAATAATTTAAGCTTGTCGCGACAATTGGTAACCATTGATTGCGATGTGAAATTAAATTTAGAATTGGAAAATTTAAAAAAAGGTGAAGCCAATGTCGAGGCATTAAAAACAATATTGACAGAGTTGCAATTTACGAAATGGTTGAGAGAGTTACAAGAAAAAACCAGCTCGGTTGCTGGCGCAACCGACACTCTTTTACAAAGTGGGTTATCACATTATCACGCAATTCAAGACGAAAAATCATTTGAAGCATTTTTTCAGCGATTGGTGAACGCAAAAGAATTTTCGATGGATACAGAAACAACCAGTTTAGATGCGATGCGCGCAGAATTGGTTGGTATGTCATTTTCTGTTAAAGCGGGGAAGGCGGTTTATATCCCGTTTATTCATAAAAATCCCCCCGGTCCTACGGACCGACCCCCTTTTACAAAGGGGGTGATTGATGAACAGTTGGATCGTAATAAGGTACTGAAAAGATTAACGCCATTATTACACGACAAACACAAAACCATCGTTGGCCAAAATTTAAAATATGATTATAAAGTTTTAAAAAATCAGGGTGTAACAATTACGGCACCCATGCAAGATACGCTATTAGAATCGTATGTGTTAAATAGCGCAAACGCTCGCCATGATTTAGACACACTTGCTTTAAAGTATTTAAATAAAAATACTATTAAATTTGAGGATGTTGCTGGAAAAGGTGCAAAACAAATTACTTTTGATTATGTTCCTATTTCTGTTGCGACAAATTATGCCGCTGAAGATGCGGATGTTGCGTTGCAATTGCATCATACTTTAATGCCACAAATTCTTGCTGAAAAATCCTATGAAAAAGTGTTGACGCAAATTGAATGGCCGTTAATGCCGATTTTAGCAAATATGGAATTTACCGGCGTATTAGTTAATGCGGAAAAATTAAAAAAACAAAGTGGTGAATTAGCGTGCCGCATTAATATATTGCAAAACAAGGCATTTGAACTCGTTGGAAATGAATTTAATTTAAGCTCACCCAAGCAATTACAAGAAATTTTGTTTGATAAAATGAAATTGCCTGTCTTGAAAAAAACGCCAACGGGCGCGCCATCGACCGATGAAGAAGTGATGCAGGAATTAGCGCTTGATTTTGAATTGCCGAAAGTGATTGTGGAATATCGTCAATTATCAAAATTAAAATCAACTTATGCAGATGCATTACCAGCACAAATTAATCCGAAAACCGGTCGCGTGCATACATCCTACAATCAAGCGGTCACATCAACGGGACGTTTATCATCAGCGAACCCGAATTTACAAAACATTCCGATTCGCAGCGAGGAAGGTCGTAAAATTCGACAAGCATTTATTGCACCAACAGGTTGTAAAATTGTTTCGGCGGATTATTCACAAATTGAATTGCGTATTATGGCGCATTTATCCAAAGATCCGGGCTTGTTATCAGCGTTTGAAAAAAAACAAGACGTGCACGCGGCAACCGCAGCAGAAGTGTTTGGTATTGCATTAAATGACGTGACATCTGATATGCGACGTTCTGCGAAAGCAATTAATTTCGGCTTATTATATGGCATGTCGGCATTTGGTTTAGCAAAACAATTGGGTGTTGATCGCAATGAAGCGCAAAAATATATGGACACGTATTTTTCACGTTATCCTAATGTGCATCGTTACATGGATGAAGCGCGTGAATTTGCGAAAAAAAATGGTTATGTTGAAACATTATTAGGTCGTCGATTATTTACTCCGGAAATTAACGCGTCCAATCAAATGCGACGAAAAATGGCGGAACGAGCGGCAATTAATGCACCGTTGCAAGGAACAGCTGCAGATATTATAAAATTAGCGATGATATGTGTTGATGAAAAATTACCGCATCATGCAAAAAAAGCGGTGATGATTATGCAAGTGCATGATGAATTGGTTTTCGAAGTACAAACAGATTGTGTTCCAGAAATTTGCGGTATAATTCAAAACTGCATGGAAAATGCGCTCTCAGAACCCCGAGCGTCAGCGAGGGAAATAGCGCGCGCAGCGACTACGATAGATGTACCCTTAGAAATTGCGATAGGTGTTGGTGATAATTGGGATGAGGCGCATTAGAACGGCGGCGAGCCGTTGCATTTTATTCGGAGATTAAGCCTCCGCAGCAAGCATAACAGCGTATAACGGGTACGAAATAATTTTTTCATGCACAGAAAAATTCTGCGTTGAGAAGCGAATGCCATAAGGTGAATCTGGATGTGTGTTTAAAAATAAATGCATACTTTTAAGTGTGCTGCCTTTTCCGGCTTTTACCTCAATGGGAATAATTTTAGCGTGTTGCTCAATGAGATAATCAATTTCAGCTTCACTGCCATGTTGATTACGTCGCCAATAATATAGCGCTGCATCTTGACGCGCATTGTGATACGCCAATAATTCTTGGGCAACGAAGCTTTCCGCAATGGCACCTTTGTTGATAAATGCATTTTCTGTATCCAAAATCCATTCTGTTGGAATAGCGCCTAGTAATGTTTGCGTTAATGCAACATCAACCAAAATTATTTTAAAATAGTTGGGGTCAGCTTGTGCATTCAATGGAAATCCTTGGGCATGAACCTGTTGCACGCGCGTTGCAATATTCGCTTTTTCCAGCAGAGTCAATGCAGGTGATAATTCGCGTTTTCGAAAATCACCTGGAATTTTTGAAAATTGAAATTGTTGACCGAGCTGCAAAGCCGCTTCTTTAAAAACATGTTCAACATATTTAATTTGTGTTTTTTTCGCATATTTTTCGAAATCTTGTTTGTATGCTGAAATTAAATCATCATGAATGATTTGACATCGCAAATAATTTTTATGATCACGCCAGTTTAAAACAGCTTCAGGCATTCCGCCAATGGCAATATATTCTCCAAATAAACGCAGTGCTTTTTCATGATTCGCACTTTGAAAAGATTTGTGTGGATCATGATTTAAAATAGCATCCACCAAAAAATTTTCATTCAATGCCCATAAAAATTCTTTAAAGGACATTGGGTAAGCATGTAAAAACTGCACGCGTCCAACAGGAACACCTACTTGCTCAATAGCAAATTCTAATAATGATCCTGCAGCAATGACATGTAATTCAGGCATTTTTTCGTAAAAATAACGCAACGCCAAAAGTGCGCGTGGACAAACCTGTATCTCATCTAAAAATAATAATGTTTCACCTGGCGTAATGTTTTTACGTAAAAACACTTGTAAATCTACGAGAATTTCTTTTGGATCTAGGTTTTTTGAAAAAAATGAACTGAGTTCGGACTGCTCTTCAAAATTAAGTTCAATGAAACTGGGAAATGTCTCACCCAATTGACGAACAGCGCTGGTTTTGCCGACTTGTCGCGCGCCGCGAATAATGAGTGGTTTACGAGAATCGCTTTTTTTCCAATCTATCAAATAGTTAAGAAGTTCTCGTTTCATTTTTGGTCGCCAGTAACGGTTGTTTTATTATTATTTTGGTTGAAATTAACGGTAACTGCAAGATGTTTTTGGTTGAAAATCAAGATATGCGTGGTAGGGTTGGTTAAAAATCGCGAATTCCTTTTAGAATAAATAGTATCTTTCTCCATTGAGATACAAAACGGCAACAGGCAAGCGAAGCTTGCCTGTTGCGTTTTAGTTGCGTGTTAGTTGTTCAGTAGGTGGAACATAAGTTGATAATCCGTTTTGGTCTCTTGTGATTTCAAAAAATCTCAGCTGTATGTTTCTGGCGAGTTCATCAGTGCTATTGAGTGATAATTTATTTGATTGAAGATTAAGATGAACAAAACGAATGATCTCGTCTATTTTTTCTTTTGTGGCTGGTGTCTGCCCATCAAGCATCGCTTTAAGAATGGAGAGTTGCAGCAATTCAACTTTATTAGCAATATACATTTTCATATTGTCGGTGTTTAGTAATACGTCGATTCTTGTTTTTTGCATAGCAGGGGTTTTTTTTATTAATGCCATGATATAAGGAAGAACCAGTTTTGTTTTTATCGCAGCGGTAAGATAACTTTTCAAATTACGTACGTTAGATGAAATAGCTTCTACGGTGGCGTGAGACTGCTTTTTTTCTTCAAAAAAAATAAAAGGTAGCACACTTATTTCATTGAATGCTAAGTCTGGCGTGATATGCGTCGCACCTTTGCATGTATCTTCAAAAAAAACGTTTCGCGGGCCTGTTTTCCGTAATTCAGAGATAACATCTCTGATCACATCGACTTTGTTTTCAGAGGAAATATTACCTAAAAGACAAAGATAATAATGGATTAAATCACTCGTTTCGCTCAACGTCCTATCTGGATTGTGCTCTAACCGAGCGATTTTCTCTGCAAAAGCCGCTGCGAGAGGATTCCAACGTAAGTCGAGTTCCCTATTTTCTGCAGGTGATCTATTTTCTTTTTGTTCTAGCCTAGAAGCGCATTCTTCAATGCCAGATTTTTTTGGCGCTTCAGGAGACATTGCTGTTGGGAATGTACCGATTTGATTAACGGGTGTACTGAGTTGTGATTCAGGCATAGCGACATTCCTCTTTAATTTTTGATTTCTTTATACTACACGGGGAAAGTTAAGGGAATATTAAATTATTACCTGATATTCGGCTGTAACATAATATTGCGAATAAGGCTGATGTTCCCGTCTCTTTTGAAGCGCGTAGAAACAGGATGTTTCGGGACCGCGCCATGGATGGCGCATTTTTCGCGCGTAAAAAGAGACGGGCATCAGCCTTCGCAATATTATGTTACAACCGAATATGCATGAATTATTACTCAACCGTCACCGATTTTGCCAAATTTCTCGGCTGATCAATGTCCGTACCTTTTAAAACAGCGATATGATAAGCCAGTAATTGCAGCGGAATGGTGTAAGCAATTGGCGCGATAAAATCAGGCATTGCCGGCATGGCAATATGCGTTACATTATTATCAAATCGATTGGCAGGCGCATTGGATAACACAAACACTTGTCCACCGCGCGCTTGAATTTCTTGGATATTCGATGCCAACTTTTCAAATAATTTATTGTCGGGGGCGATCACAATCACGGGCATTGCTTCGTCTATTAAGGCAATCGGACCGTGTTTTAATTCACCCGCAGCATACGCTTCCGCATGAATGTAGGAAATTTCTTTTAATTTTAATGCGCCTTCTAATGCAATTGGATAATATTCTCCACGCGCAATAAATAAAGTATGTTGTTTATGTGTAAATTGTTTTGCAATTTCTTGAATGCGTTCGTCTAATTGTAATAAATCTTTTACCAGCTTTGGTAATAATTGTAATGCTTTAATTAAATCGTCTGTGTTTTCTTTCGTTAATGCCAGTGTTAATAATGCAAGCCCGGTTAATTGCGCTGTGAATGTTTTTGTTGCAGCCACACCCACTTCTTTTCCGGATCGTGTGATAAACAATAAATCAGATTCACGGGATAAACTGCTTTCTGCCACATTGCAAATAGCCAGAACATGACTACACCCTAATTTTTTTGCATGGCGCGTTGCGGCTAAGGTATCTGCCGTTTCACCGGATTGTGAAATAGCGATAAATAAAGTGTCAGCTTCCATAACACTATCGCGATAACGAAATTCGCTTGCCACTTCCACTTGCGTTGGTACTTTTGCAATGGATTCTATCCAGTACCGCGCAACCATTCCGGCATTATAACTGGTTCCGCAAGCGACAATTTGTACGCGTTTTATGGCGGATAATATCGTATTCGTATTCGGTCCTAAAATATCAGACAGCTTATTGTCGGATGTTAAACTATATCGCAGTGTTTCTGCGACCGCTTCAGGTTGATCGCTGATTTCTTTTAACATGTAGTGCGTGAAATTGCCTTTGCTTGCTGCATCGACTTCCGATGTGCATTCGTGAATTGCGCGTTGCACTGTTTCACCGTTAGCATTTTTAATGTGAACTTCGGCACGCGAAATAGCCGCGATATCCCCTTCGTCTAAATAAATAAATTTTTGTGTCACAGACAATAAGGCGAGTGGGTCTGAGGCAATAAAATTTTCACCAATGCCTAAACCAATAACCATAGGGCTACCACAGCGAATGGCATAAATAGTATCGGGTGTTTTTTTTGATAAAATACAAATGGCAAAAGCGCCTTTTAATTGTCGTGCTGTTTTTTGTAGCGCCTGCATCATGTCGTTTTCTGTTGCGCAGTTTGAATGTAATAAATGCACAAAAACTTCCGTGTCTGTTTCTGACTCAAAAATATAATTTTGTGTAATTAAAGCTTTTCGGAGTTCTTGATAGTTTTCGATAATGCCATTATGAACAACGCTGATTTCTTCTTTTGATGTGTGGGGGTGTGCATTGATTTCGTTGGGGCGGCCATGCGTTGCCCAACGCGTGTGGGCGATACCGATTTGCCCGAAAAGAGGGGTGTCACTTAATACTTTTTCTAATGCAGCCACTTTGCCATGGACACGTTTGCGTAAAATATCGTTTGTTGTTTGATCTAAAATCGCAACACCCGCTGAATCATAACCGCGATATTCCAGACGCTTTAATCCCTCGATTAGAATCGCTTCGATTTGACGTTCAGCTATCGCTCCAACAATTCCACACATAAGACCGCTTCCATGGTTTAATCTAGGTTTAAAAAAAAACACATCTTATCATCAGAGGCCCGTTAAGAAAATAACTTTTGATGCGTGTGACACTTCGCGTTATCATACGTTCCTTCGATAAACTAGGAACGCAACACTATGTTACCTCGCCGAACCCTTGCCAATGCCATTCGCGCCTTATCCATCGACGCCGTTGAAAAAGCGAATTCGGGCCATCCTGGCATGCCCATGGGTACGGCAGATATCGCACAAGTATTGTGGTCTGATTTTCTAAAACATAATCCTATTAATCCACACTGGTTTGATCGTGATCGCTTTGTCTTATCTAATGGCCATGGTTGCATGTTGCTCTATTCGCTATTGCATTTAACGGGCTATGATTTATCTATCGAAGATTTAAAACAATTTCGGCAACTGCATTCTAAAACACCAGGCCATCCTGAATATGGTTTTACACCGGGTGTTGAATCCACTGCGGGTCCGTTAGGACAAGGATTGGCGATGGGTGTTGGCATGGCGATCGCTGAGAAACATCTTGCAGCGCAATTTAACGAAGAAAATCACGTGCTTGTTGATCATCACACTTATGTGTTTGTAGGTGATGGTTGTTTGATGGAAGGTATTTCGCATGAAGCCTGTTCGCTTGCAGGTACATTGCAGTTAGGTAAATTAATTGTATTTTACGATGACAATGGTATTTCCATTGATGGTGATTTAACGAGTTGGTTTACAGACAATACCGTGGAACGCTTCAAATCATATCATTGGCAAGTGATTGCTAATGTCGATGGACACGACGCAAATGCTATAAAACAAGCGATTATTGAAGCGCGCGAAGATGTGATGCGCCCAACGTTGATTTGTTGTAAAACCGAAATCGGCTTTGGTGCACCCAATTTAGCGGGCAGCGAAAAATGTCATGGCTCCCCATTGGGTGCAGCAGAAGCGGCGCTTGCCAAAAAAACATTGGATTGGCATTACGCACCTTTTGAAATTCCTGCTGAGATTTATGCAGAATGGGATGCAAAGAAAAAAGGTGCGAAAGCAGAAGCGCAATGGAGTGGTGATTTTATAAAATACCAAATTGCGTATCCTGAAAAAGCAGCAGAATTTTTGCGTCGCATGACAGGTTTGTTACCGCCTGAATTTGAAATTCACAGTAATGAATTTATTACCAAAATGATGTTGGAAGAAAAACCGCTTGCAACACGCAAAATGTCGCAAGCATGCATTGAAAATTATTCACTTATTTTGCCGGAAATTTTAGGGGGATCAGCTGATTTAAGTGAATCCAATAATACGCGTGGAAAAAACGCGGTTACTTTCACTGAAAAAAATCCTGCGGGAAATTATATTCATTATGGTGTACGTGAATTTGGTATGTCGGCAATGATGAATGGATTAGCGTTGCACAAAGGCCTTATTCCTTTTGGCGGTACCTTTTTAACATTTTCTGATTATGCAAAAAATGCAGTGCGTATGTCTGCAATCATGCAGCAAAAAGTGATTTATGTGTATTCACACGATTCAATTGGCTTGGGTGAAGATGGTCCAACGCATCAGCCGATTGAACATATTGCCATGCTACGCATGATTCCGCATTTTGACGTGTGGCGTCCTTGTGATTTTGCAGAAACGGCTATTGCGTGGCAACAAATGTTAACACATTCGGGCCCCAGTGCTTTATTATTGACGCGACAAAATGTATCTGCGCAAAAACACATGCCAGATGATATAAAAAATATTGCGCGCGGCGGTTATATTTTATTTGAACCTACTGGTGAAATGACGGTAATTATTATTGCTACGGGTTCAGAAGTGCAATTGGCAGTGACGGCTGCAAAAGAATTAGAAGCTGAAAATATTTTTGTACGGGTTGTGTCTATGCCCTGTTGCGAACGATTTAAAATTCAAGACGCTGCTTATCGCGAGACAGTATTGCCTGATAAAATTCGCGCACGATTAGCCGTTGAAGCGGGCGTCCCTGATTATTGGTATCAATTTGTGGGAAGCGATGGCGCAATAATCGGCATTAATACCTTTGGTGCATCAGCACCCGCAAAAGATGTGTGGCCAGCGTATGGGTTTACGGTAGAAAATGTGAAGCGACAAGTTGAAGCGTTGCGGAGCCACGCGAGAAGCGTCGTATAACGTACAATAATATTGAATATAAATGTGATAAGTTCGTAAACAGGAGAGAATGCGATGACAATTAAAATAGCAATAAATGGCTTCGGCAGAATTGGCCGCAATATAACACGTGCATTGTACGAATCTGATTATCGTGATCGTGTCCAATTGGTTGCGATTAATGATCTCACGGATTTAGCAACGAACGCGCATTTATTAAAATATGACTCTGTGCATGGCCATTTTTCTGGAAAAATATCCACAAATAATAATGATTTAATAATAAATGATGATCGCATTCGTGTTTTTGCTGAAAGAAACCCAGCTTTAATTCCATGGGGTGAATTAGATGTGGACGTTGTTTTGGAATCAACTGGTTTTTTTACCAGTCGTGAAAAAGCGAGTGCGCATTTACAAGGGGGCGCTAAAAAAGTATTAATTTCAGCACCTGCGGGAAAAGATATTCCAACGATTGTGTATGGTGTCAATCATTTAACATTAAAATCGAGCGACGATATTGTTTCCAATGCATCATGCACGACAAATTGTTTGGCGCCATTGGCAAAAATTTTGGATGAAACTTTTGGTATTAAATGTGGATTAATGACAACGGTGCATTCTTACACCTCAGATCAAAAATTAAATGACACCGCGCATCCGGATTTACGGCGTGCCAGAGCGGCAGCGTTATCCATGATCCCAACAAAAACAGGTGCAGCTGCTGCGGTGGGTTTGGTGCTGCCAGCATTGGCAGGAAAACTCGATGGTTACGCGGTGCGTGTGCCAACAGCAAATGTGTCTTTGGTTGATTTAACATTTGAAGCTGAAAAACCGATGACGGTTGAAGCAATAAATGAAGCATTAAAAGTGGCGTCTGAGGGTGAATTGAAAGGTATTTTAAATTATTGCGAATTACCGTTAGTATCAGTTGATTTTAATCATTGTTCAGCGTCATCAACGATTGATGCACTTGAAACACGCGTAATTGGTAGTTTAGCGAAAGTGATTTCGTGGTATGACAATGAGTGGGGTTTTTCGAATAGGATGTTGGATACTGCTTGTGTCATGATGCAAGTATAGTTGAGTTAAGCGATGACATATCACAAACTCACCGACCTCAACCTCACTAAGCAACGCGTATTAATTCGTGAAGATTTTAATGTGCCGATGAAAGACGGTGTGATTTTAGATGACACACGAATTCGCGCGGCCATTCCCACGATAAAATATGCATTGGATCACGGTGCAGCGGTGATTTTGATGTCGCATCTTGGCAGACCCACGGAAGTGCTGGCGCAAAATACAAATATCACAGAAACGCGGGCACAAGCTTGCGTGCCGCATATAAATATCACAGAAACGCGGGCACAAGTCTGCGTGCCGTACTCGCTTCAGCCCATTGCAATGCGACTCTCTCAACTACTTAATAAACCTGTGAAATTCATTTCAGACTGGATCAACGGTTTCCCCATCAATCCTGGCGAAATAGTCTTATGTGAAAACGTAAGATTATTAAAAGGCGAAAAAGCCTGCGATAAAGCATTATCACAAAAAATGGCTGAATTATGTGATATTTTTGTGATGGATGCGTTTGCAACAGCGCATCGCGCAGAAGCTTCAACTGCAGGTGTAGCAAAATACGCAAAAAAAGCGTGCGCAGGATTATTATTAGATGCTGAATTAACGGCATTATCAAATGCTTTAACGCATCCGCAAAAACCCGTTGTTGCAATTGTCGGTGGATCAAAAGTATCGACGAAAATGCAGGTGCTCGAATCATTAATAAATAAAGTAGACGTACTAATTGTCGGCGGTGGTATCGCCAATACTTTTCTCGCAGCCGAAGGCTTTGCTGTTGGCAATTCATTAATTGAAAAAGACTGGATTATGCCTGCAAAAAAATTACTAAAAAGAGCAGCAGACAAAAAAGTTTTAATCCCATTGCCAATTGACGTTGCTGTTGCAAAAAGCTTTTCTGCATCAGAAAAAGCGGTGATTAAACTAATTAATAAAATTAATTCAGATGAAATGATTTTAGATGTTGGCCCGCAAACTGCAGAAACCTATGCGGAAATAATGAAAAATGCCAAAACCATTATTTGGAATGGCCCTGTTGGCGTATTTGAATTTCCTGAATTTTCAAAAGGTACAAAAGCATTAGCATCTGCTATTGCCAATTCAAATGCCTTTTCAATTGCGGGGGGCGGCGATACATTATCCGCCATTGCGCAATTTCACATAGCTGAAAAAATTTCTTATCTTTCCACAGGCGGTGGTGCATTTTTAGAGTGGATGGAAGGAAAGTGCTTGCCGGGGGTTGAAGTGTTATATTTCGATAGGCCTGTAAAAACGAGTAATTAACGGTTTTTTCATTCGCTTTTTAAAATCAGTTTTAGTTGTTTATCAAAATCAGATTCAATTTTTTGGTGCTTATTAAAATATTTGTATTCTTCCAGGGCTTTTTGATCAGCATGTGTTTTGCTAATAGTACCTTTTCCGTTAAGTATTTTGTACGCATTAAAACTTAAAAATTTATCAACGCTGTCAGCTAAGTTTTGCATGGTCAGGACAATGTGTTGCTCATGTTTTCCCAGCAATGGCATAGTGAAATTTATTTTGAATCATGGCATAAAAATTTTGGCTGAGCGTTGAATTTTTATCATAATCGGTGCTGATTTCTGAAAAAATATCAGTGATTTGTTGATAAATGCGTCGCTCACTGGTACGTATCGACCGAATACGCTCGAGTAATTCTTTAAAATAATCTTCGCCAAAAGTTTGTTCGCCTTGCTTCAAGCGTTCATCATCCAGAACAAAACCTTTTATAATAAATTCTTTTAAGACTTGTGTTGCCCAAATGCGGAATTGAGTTGCTCGTTTAGAGTTTACGCGATAACCGACTGCGATAATTGCGTCTAAATTGTAGAATTTTAGGGTTCTCCGCACCTGACGATTGCTCTCATTTCGAACTACCGAGAATTCCTCGGTAGTTGCTCTTTCGACTAACTCACCCTCGGCGAATATGTTTTTTAGATGTTGGCCTGTATTATCTGATGAGGTATCAAAAAGTTCAGCCATGGTCTTTTGTGTTAGCCAAATAGTTTCATTTTTCAAAAAAACGCGAACATTGATTTTTTCATCGGCTGTTGCATAAAGTAAAAAAGGTGTTTCAACATTATGTTGTATTGATTTTTTATCCATTTTATTATTACCTTACCAACTAGGTTTTCTTCAGCGATAATACTCTATTTTTAGGATAATCTCATTGCCCATTTACAATAGAAACAGGATATTCTTTCTTTATGCGGGCGGCGGCGATACATTATCTGCGATTGCGCAATTTCACATAGCCGAAAAAATTTCTTATCTTTCTACGGGCGGTGGTGCATTTTTAGAGTGGATGGAAGGAAAGTGCTTGCCGGGGGTTGAGGCGTTATATTAATTCCCCTGACCATAATTTTTCTAAGAAATGCTTCCAAGGTAGGCAATGAATATGGTTGCAAATTATTTTTGGCTCTGTTTCAAAAGAAACAATGATACATTGCTTTACATGATGCTCTGATTGTAATATTTTCAGTGCTGTTGCATCGGTTTCGTGTACGCGTTTAGCTGTTTTAATTTCAATGGCAACTTCCATGTCATTTAAAATAAAATCTACTTCTAATCCAGTCGATGTTCTCCAATACCTTATGTCGAGTTCGGGATTTTTGTAGGCTTTATAGGCGATTAATTCCATTAAAATATAATGTTCAAACGATTTTCCAAATTCAGATGTCCCTATTTTTGGTGTGCGTCGTGCTAGGTAATTTGTAACACCGACATCAAATAAATAAAATTTTTCAGTTTCAATTAAGCGACGATCGATTGCCCGTTTCCAAGGCGCTAAACGAAAACCCAATAATGTATCTTCTAATATTTGAAAATAGCTGCGCACGACTTTTGCGCTCACACCGGATTCACGTGCGACATTAGTGTAATTTAATAATTCGCCAGTGGTCAGTGCGGCAACTTTTAAAAACTCTGAAAATGCAGGGATATTTTGCACGACTGCTTCCGCTGCAATTTCTTCTTTTAAATAATCTGCAATATATGAACGTAATTCTTGTATAGGATCAATTGATAAATAATGCGCTGGCAATAAACCAGATATCATTATTTTTTCGAAATCAATATGCGTTAACTCGGGATAGCACAAGGGATGCATTGTATATCGCCATGCTCTTCCGCCTAATAAATTAGCGTGATGTTGGCGTAATTTTCTAGGACTGGAACCACTTAATAAAAATGAAAGTGACGTATTTTCAATAAGCCAATGCACTTCGTTTAAAATGTCTGGCACCATTTGTACTTCATCAACAATGATTCGTTTGTTTGAGCTTGCATATCGTTCGCGAAGTAGGGCGGGTCTTGAAATATAATCGGCAAAAACATCTGTTTTTAGAAAATCAATGACAATGGAATCTTTGAAATGCTTGCTCAACCAGTAGCTTTTACCCACTTTTCTAGGACCCCATAGAAAAGCGGATTTGTCGCTGGGTAAATTCATTGTAAAAATGCGTTTTATCGATTTCATTTGAACATTATAACAGGATAAAGTTTCCTGTCAAGGTGCTTTATCCGGATAAAGACCCCTTCTGGGAAATTTTATCTTATACAAAGTTACGTTACATATCTTTATGTAACGTAAACCTATATAACCCCTTTATGATATAATTCTTTAATTTATTAAACCTCCAAACAGGCCATTTATGAATTTACTTCAAGACGATCACCACATGCGACGCACTAAAATCCTAGCTACCCTTGGGCCAGCAACCGACACCCCTGAAATGATGGAAAAACTACTCAAAGCGGGTGTTAATTGCGTGCGCCTCAATTTTTCACATGGCACGCATGCGGATCATCAGAAAAGAATTGAATTGCTGCGGTCAACGGCGGAAAAATTAAATTGTATTATTGGTGTGTTAGGGGATTTACAAGGTCCGAAAATTCGTATTGCCAAATTTAAAGACGGAAAAATTCATTTAAATGTGGGTGATCAATTTATTTTAGATGCAAAAATGGATGTAACAGCTGGCACACAATTGGCTGTTGGAATTGATTATAAAGAATTACCGAATGATTTAATTTCGGGCGATATTTTATTATTGAACGATGGATTATTAGTGTTTCGCGTTGAGAAAATAGAAGGCTCGCGCGTATTTTGCATTGTTGTTCAAGGGGGTGAGTTATCTGATCATAAAGGCATTAATAAAAAAGGCGGTGGATTAACAGCAAAAGCATTAACCGATAAAGACCGTGAGGATTTAATGTTTGCGGTTAAATTAAATGTGGATTATTTGGCAATTTCATTTCCGCGTAATGCACAACACATGCATGAGGCGAGAGAATTAATTAAAGAAGCAAAAGGCAATTGCGGGGTTATTGCAAAAATTGAGCGTGCTGAAGCAGTTGCTGCATTAGATGAAATTATTTTAGCCAGTGATGGTGTGATGGTAGCGCGAGGTGATTTAGCGGTTGAAATCGGGGATGCTGAAGTGCCGATGGTGCAAAAACATATTATTCAACGTTGTAGAACATTGGATAAACCGGTGATTATTGCAACACAAATGATGGAATCGATGATTCATTCGCCTGTGCCAACACGTGCTGAAGTATCTGACGTTGCCAATGCTGTTTTAGACCATGTGGATTGTGTGATGTGTTCTGCAGAAACAGCAACAGGCGAATTCCCCATTGAAACAATTCAGGCGATGGATAGAACTTGTCGTGTTGTTGAAATGCAGCCAAAAACACAGCAATCAAAACACCGCGTAGAATGTGAGTTCAAACGTATTGATGAAGCCATTGCGATGGCAACTATTTACACGGCCAATCATTTTGCAATGCGCGCAGTGATTGCATTAACGGAGTCGGGTGCAACGGCATTGTGGATGTCGCGTATTCGCACGGGGTTGCCCATTTATGGATTAAGTCGATTTCAACGAACCTTGGGAAAAATGACTTTATATCGCGGTGTTTATGCTATTTACTTTGATGTAACAAAATGCACGCGTGCTGATATTAATTTAAAAGCGATTAATTTATTAGAAGAAAAAAAATTATTGGTAAAGGGCGACCGTGTTATTTTAACAAAAGGCGATCACCTTGGCCGTAGTGGCGGTTCAAATGCGATGAAAATTTTAGTAGTAGGAGAAACCTTATGAGTACATGGATGCAATTATTATTTTTATTGTGTGCAGGCATTTTAATTTGGTTTGGCGTGAAATTTATTCGCAATAATCCGGGGCAGTTTAGCAAAGAAAATATCGGAAAAAGTTTTTATACCACTGGTATTTTGACGTTAGGATTAATTGCTTTTGTCGCTTTGTTGGTTTTCTTGTTAAAGCATAATTAAGACGGAGTACAACTCCTTGAAATTTGTTTTCTGCCGATGATTTGCAGCAAGAACAAGAAAAAGCAGCAAAAATGATACAGTGCGCATGTTCCTAAGCGGTTTGCTTCTAAAAAATCAGGAAATTCAATAAATGATGTAAGGATATGCGCAAAGGCGCTATTCCTACCATCGCGTAAATCAACATGTTATCTGTCAAACCTTTCTAACTCATTGATATAGCAATCTAAAATATTTTAATGAAATTTTAACGCCTTAATAATACTTTCATATTCGTAGTCTATACTTAATTCAAGTGAAACTTTACTTTATACGACTTTACTTAAGTGAGGGTTTATGCGTGGTATTTGGAACTATTTTTTTCCTGATAATCATGATCCAGCTCTTCTAAAAGAGCAGATTGAAACATTACTGGAAGTGGTCGTTGATCCAACAACAAATGAAGATATACGCGAAGGTGTATGGGAAACATTATTCAGCATGCCTGTGGATACTGAAAAACACTGCGAACCTGCGATTAAGGAAATTATAAAAGGCGAATTAAAAAAAGGCGATGAAAAAAATTATGCGCTGCTTTTTGTGTGCAAAGCAATACTTGATAAGAAAAATAATGGAGTTGAAATGAAAGAAACTAATGCAGTAGTACATAGAATGTTGATGGATATAGCAAGAGCAGGTGCTTCAATTGATCAGAATGAAGATATATCAGCACAAATTTTATTTGAGGCTACGCAAGAAGGGGGTGATATGAAAAGCATAAAAAAACGAATCGCTGCATTAAGAACCCATATTCTTGAGAAAATACAGATTGATTTTAATTCAGAAAATATTATGACGTTTAAAGGTGATGTGACGACGTATGCTGCACTAGTAATGTCTGTTTATAATCATGAAAGTTTTCCTAAAAATAAAAAGCACGATGATCGCGTTTGGTCTCATTTGAAACTCGCAGAAGTTATTATAAAAGAAATTATTAGAGCGCAATGTATTAAACAGGCAAAAGAAACTTTTAATACTGAGTTAAAGTTAACGCCTAATGATATAACCAATGCCTATGATAAAGCCTATGATGAATTAAATAAGAGCCTAGCTGCGCTTGCTGCTGTCGTCAGGTCAGCAACAGTGAATCCTTATGCGACAAATTTACAAAAGACAAATTTTTATGAGATCCCGCAAAAAAATCTTTATGCGTTATATACACCAGAAGGCATAGCGGGTTTAGCTAAGGGTATAGTCGAAAGGGATATTATGACGCCTGAACAAAGAAAGAAAATGGATGAAGAAAAATCGAATACACCGTCTAGTGAAATGACCGATGAGATATTTGAGGAACTTTTGCATGAATGGGATCAGGAAGGATTTAAAAAACAACCTGGGGATAACGTTCGTGAAACGCTTGATCCTAAAAAAGCCGAAGATCACAAAAAAGAAGCTGAATTGTTAAAAAAAGTAGCTGCTGAAGAAGCGGCACAAACTGCTGCTGCAGATTTGTTGAATAAAGTAATCCCTGCTGCGCTACAGAGAAACGAAACAGAAAAGCAAGCTGCAATAAAAATTCAAAAAGTGGTGCGTGGAAAGCTTGCGCGCAAAGCAATCGAGATAGAAAAAAACCAGCAGGATTTATATCAAGTGGTAACATCTACGCCAAATTCTGCTACCAGTGAAACACAAATAAATACTGATGGGAATAATACCTCTACTACGACAGGATCGGAGGAAGATATGAAAAACAAGTTTGCTCGAGGTGTTAATCCAAGAATTTTTCAAGCCAATGCGCAAGCTGAAAAAGTAACTGTTGTCGCGCAAGGAAGACAATGCGAAGAAGTGGTAGAGCAACAAACTCCCGATGAAGTAAATGTAACTGAAGATAGAGAAACAAACTTGGGCTCAGAAAAAAAAGCTAGTGTTCCTGAAAAACTGCGAGCAAAAGGACGTGAGTTTCGTAAAAATGAAGCTGCAGCAGCTGCAGAAAAAGAACGAACAGAACAAATTACAAGAGACAACGCCGCGCTTGCTTTAGAGCGTGAACGACGAATGCAAGCTGAAAAAAGAAGAGCTGCACAAGCTGAGCGAGAAAGACAACGCGAAGAAGAAGCAAGACGACGCGAAGAAGCGGCAGCAAGAGCTGCTGCCATGCAACAACAAACTGCAACAGAACAAGTTACATCATCAGAGCACGAAGCAGCACCTGCCTCACCACAAGAACCTGCAACAGCACAAGTTGCACAACCAGATGAACTTAAAACGCTTAAGGAAATTGCTGCGAAGATTCCAACTATAGAATCAATAACTGAAAAAGCCAGATTACTTAATGATGCTGCTACAGAGTACAATAAAATTAATTTTAAACCCAGTGATGCAAAAACAGAGGAGCTAGGAAAAATAGCTAACGTTTTTAATTTAGTTCATCAATACATTCATTCACGCGCACCTGTTGCTGCGGAAAATCCATTAAATCTCAATCGCTTTTTTATGAATCGTAATGAAGGAATGACAAAAAGCAAAGTATTAAATGCCATTGACTTGGAGGTTACAATTCTAAATGCGATGATTGAAATGAAAGCTAGTCCTGAGCAAGCGCTTGCTAAGATAGAAGGTGCTTTAAAATTATCTATGGAAATGAACAAAATGTTTGTTGGCGGAACGAGATTTTCAAAGGGTGATTATGGTAAATGCTTGACGAAGTGTTTGGCAATTGTTGAGCCGTTGGTTAATAAGCCAGATACAAGTCCAAAAGCTTAGTACACAGCCTTATGTTGCCATTGATTTAAGCGGTATTATTAACGCCCGCAATCACCCCCTTTGGATGTTATATATATTTATCACCGAAACGCGCCCGGAAGGGTGCGTGCGAATCTCGCGACAAGCATGGCTCATACAAAAACACGGTAGTGC
>Ga0155553_116_pt4 | contig 18498 bp, 11 predicted proteins | sample RifCSPhighO2_12_FD_107210 | JGI IMG/M metagenome (GOLD analysis project Ga0155553, IMG submission 107210) | Gammaproteobacteria bacterium RIFCSPHIGHO2_12_FULL_38_11
CCATACGCGGTAGCGGGGTGGGGCTCGCAGAGATATCCGTATATATTAATACAACAACGAGAACCCAAATCAACTACGGAACGAATATCAGTAGCAGAACCAGCCAGAAGAAGAGACCGACGCGCAGGAAGATGCTTGACAATATTCTTCGCGCGATTATAAAGACCCTCTGCAATGTCCATCGAACGTTTTTCAGAGGTTTCAAGGTAGGACTCTTGAATTAGGCCAATGACCCGTTGCGAAAATAAACAAAGTTGATTAAGAAACCACGGACTCCAATTTTTATCATAAATCACATACGCTTTAGCAAGAATAAAGTCATTATGCAGCGGACGTGTTTTATTAACATAATCTTCTAATTTAGTTTTAAATTCTGCGATTTTTTGTTGTAATGCAGAGGGCGCGTTAGGCACTTGATTAAGCGTGTTTTGCACCTCTGTTGGTGTTGCACCGTTAAATGCCGCTTCGAGGCCTTCGAATAATTCTCCAGCCTCTTTTTCTTGTTGCTTCAGAAAAGCGGTAAAATCAGGTCCAAATACATTTTTAAATTGACGTGCAATTTCGGCTAGCTCAAGATGTTGTGCTATTTCTTGGGCCATTTCTTCATCACCGGTGGCCAATGCCACTTTAAATGCCGTATCAAGGTGTATTTCTGTTTCTGGATAATTTGCGTCTGCGGGGGTAGATAATAACGCACTGCGATTTGCTGGATGGGTTTTCTCAATAATGTGTTTCACACCATCAAGATTTGCATCAAATGCAGCGCTAAGTAAATTATTTCTTTTGTGTTCAACACTGTGCGCAATCAGCCAGAGACCAGCAGTGTCATACTTAACTAATGTATTGGCAGGTTTAGCGTTAAATAATACCAAAGCAGTGTTTTCTAATTGCACCTGCTCTGGTAAGTTTGGTGCAATAAGCTTGAGCTCAGCCTTGATTTTATATATTTATCACCGAAACGCGCCCGGAAGGGTGCGTGCGAATCTCGCGACAAGCATGGCTCATACAAAAACACGGTAGTGCAATTTCCCCCAAACCTGCTATTTTATTACGATAAAAAGTTTTATGTTAGGTTTCATAAAAAACTGTGTCATAAAAAACTGTATGAATCGTATTTTGGAGGATGACTTATCGCGCAGGCCGCACGCACCCTTCCGGGTGCGTTCTAATATAAATAGCACTGAAACGCGGATTAGACACCCAAATCAAAGGCGCCATGTAACAATCGCGCCCCTGCTTCTAAATGCTTCTCATCAATGATTGTTGAGATTTTTGCATCAGTTGAGGTAATTAAATAGATGGGGATGTTTTGCGAACCCAGCGTTTGAAAAATTTTCGAAGCAACACCCGCATGCGACTCCATTCCCAAACCAACCAAGGATAATTTAGCAATTTGGTCATCGACAATCACTTCACGCGCTTCAATTTTTTTTGCAATTATTTCAGAAAAAGAAATGGCATTTTGATAATCATCACAATGCACGGTAAAAATAAAATCAACCGTGTCTTCAGAAGAAGAATGATTTTGCACCGTCATATCAATATCAAAATTTGCATCATTCATGAATTCTAAAAAATAATACAGTCCATTATTTTTTTTCGGAATACCTAAAATAGATAATTTAATTTGACGACGATCTAATGCTACACCTGAAACAAAGGGTTTTTTAACAACATCAACACCTGTAATTAATGTGCCTGTGCCTAATTCAAAACTCGACAATACCCTGACGGGAATATGATTTTTTTTTGCAAATTCGACTGCTTGTCGATGCAATACTTTTGCACCCAAACTCGAGAGCGCCAACATTTCTGTATAGGTAATGCGATCTAATAATCGTGCATTAGTAATAACCCGCGGATCAGATGTATAAACGCCTGCAACATCTGTATAAATTTGGCATTCATCGGCTTTTAATGCAGCGGCTAACGCGACAGCCGACGTATCTGAACCGCCTCGCTCTAATGTCGTAACATCCCCCATAGCGTTCACACCTTGAAAACCAGTGACAACAGGAATTTTATTTTCTGCTAATAAGCCTTTAATTGCATCGACTGAAATATGGGTGATGTGTGCTCGGCGGTGCGCTTCTGTTGTGAAAACGCGTGCTTGACGTCCCGTTAATGAACAGGCTGAAATTCCCTTTTCTGCCAATGCGATAGCCAATAAAGCGGCAGAAACACATTCACCCGTTGAAACCAAGGCATCATACTCCCTGGCATTGGGATTAACGCTAAGTTGATTCGCCATTTGAATTAAACGATCTGTTTCGCCACTCATCGCAGAAACAACAATCACCACATCATGCCCCGCTTGTTTTGCTTCAGAAATGATTTCTGCCACGCGACGAATGCGGTCAAGTGTGCCAACAGAGGTGCCGCCGAATTTTTGGATGATGAGTGCCATAAGGATAATCCTGTTTTGTGAAAGAATAGCATATGCTCTATACAATGACAGCACAGAAGAAGATGATCTTGAAAAATACAAAAGCGGAACGCGTGTCTCAACTCCAAGTTCATCGCATTTCTGACTTGTGTAGATACCCATGTTTTTCAAAGGGGGTAGTCAAGTTTGTAATTAATTTCAAATTAATTTTTGTACAAAATCATGCGCATGCTGCAACGAAGCACGCAATATTGACGGATCATCACCTCCCCCTTGCGCCATATCCGGTCTTCCGCCACCTTTACCCCCAGCCGCTTTTAATAAATCAGGCGCAGAAATTTTTGATGCACAGTCCTTACTAATTGAGGCGATATAAATTATTTTTTCATCAACAACCGTTGCCAATAAAATAACACAGGGCTCTAATTTTAATTTCAACTCATCTACCATGTGTCGCAACGATTCACGATCTGAATTTTTAATTTCAGCAATTAATACCGAAATATCAGCTATTTTTTTTACTTGTAATAATAATTGATCCGTACTTTGATGCGCTGCTTTTTGTTTGTGCGTGGCCACTTCCTTTGATAATAATTTATTTTGCTCCAGCAGTTGCGTTATTTTTTCATCCAGTGTTTCACGCGATGTTTTTAAGGCATCTGAAATAAATTGTAATTGTTTTTCAGCCGATTCAACCCACAACAAAGCTTCCATTCCTGTCACCGCTTCAATGCGTCGAACACCGGAAGCGGAAGCAGACTCTGAGGTTATTTTAAATAAGCCAATGTCCCCTGTTCGTGCAACGTGCGTTCCACCACAAATTTCCGTTGAAAAATTCCCCATACTCACCACACGCACTGAATCGGCATATTTCTCGGAAAATAATGCCATGGCGCCTGTTCGTTTAGCATCTTCCAATGTTTGTATTTTGGTATGCAATGCATGATTATTTAAAATTTGTTGATTTACCAATCGTTCTACTGAAAAAATCTGCTCTTGTGTTAATGCAGTAGTGTGCGCAAAATCAAATCGCAACCGCTTTTGATCCACCAATGAGCCTTTTTGCACAACATGCTCACCCAAAATTTGACGCAAAGCTTCGTGCAATAAATGCGTTGCAGAATGATTTAAGCGCGTACTGTTTCTCGACAAATCCACTTCGGCATTAACCTTAACACCAATATTTATTTCACCCGAAACAACATGGCCTTGATGTAAAATGACAGCACCCTTTTTTTGCGTGTCCATTACTTTAAAACTACCGCCATCAAAATGTAAAAAACCTTTGTCACCCATTTGCCCGCCTGATTCTGCATAAAAAGGGGTTTGATCTAAAATGACAACACCCTGCTCGCCTTTTTTAAGGATATTAACTGGCTTGAAATCATGCAATAAAATCATCACCAGCCCATCATCACGCATTTTTTCATAGCCCGTAAATTTTGTTTCACCACTGATATGTAGCTGTTGTGTTTGCTCACGATTAAACTGTTGGGATTGTTGTGATTGTTCACGTTGTTTTAACATCGCTTCTTCAAAACCGACATAATCACACTGTAAATCACGTTCTTTTGCAATATCGAGGGTTAAATCAGGGGGAAATCCATAGGTGTCATATAATTGAAACATCAATTGTCCATCAATTATTTTTGTATGAGACGCTTCTAGTTCTTTATCTAAAATTTTCAATCCTTTTGATAATGTCATGGAAAACTGCTTTTCTTCTTGATGAATGACTTCTTCAATTAATTTTTGTGATTTTATTAATTGGGGATAAGCCTCTCCCATTTCTTTCACAAGCGGAACAACCATGCGATAAAAAAAAGCGTTATTTTCTCCTAGTTTAAAGCCATAACGTGCTGCTCTGCGAATAATGCGACGAAGCACATAACCACGCCCTTCATTTGAAGGTGTTACCCCATCGGCAATTAAAAATGAAGCCGAACGGATATGATCTACTATCACGCGCATTGGCGTTGCTTTTAAATCGTTGTAATGAACCAATTTTGATAATGCATGTAATAAATTTTGAAATAAATCAATATCGTAATTATCGTGCACACCTTGCATGACAGAAGCCAATCGCTCCAACCCCATTCCCGTATCAACGCATGGTTTTGGCAAAGCTGTTAAATTACCACCCGCATCACGGTTAAACTGCATAAAAACCAAATTCCAAATTTCCGTATAGCGATCACCTGATTCATCAGGGGAGCCAGGGGGTCCACCAGCAACAGATTCCCCGTGGTCATAAAAAATTTCTGTGCAAGGGCCACAAGGGCCAATGTCACCCATCGACCAAAAATTGTCTTTTTCTCCGCAGCGTGAAAAACGGTTTGGATCAAGCTTAATTTCATTTAGCCAAATTGCTTCACTTTCAGCATCCTCTTTAAAAACAGTTACCCATAACTTTTCCGAGGGAATTTTTAAAATTTTTGTTAGAAAATGCCAGGCAAACTCAATTGCCGGTTTTTTAAAATAATCACCAAAACTAAAATTACCGAGCATTTCAAAAAAAGTGTGATGACGTGCTGTATAACCTACGTTTTCTAAATCATTGTGTTTTCCGCCAGCCCTGACGCAACGCTGAACACTGACAGCACGTGTATAAGGCCTTTTTTCTAAACCTAAAAATACATCCTTAAATTGTACCATCCCAGCATTGGTAAACAATAAAGTAGCATCACCAGCCGGCACAAGCGAACTACTCGGTACGCTTGTGTGCTGATGATCATTAAAATAGCGAATAAACGCAGTGCGTAGTTCATTGCTAGTCAGGGTGGTGGTTTTCATAATGTTGCCTGCATAAAAATCTGTAAGTGTTATTTTAGACGTTATAACGCGACAATAACAAGGTACTAATTGATAAACAAAACGTCCCTAATCATTTCGGCAGAAAAACCACGCGACAATAAAAAACGAAACTGCTTCGGTTTATCTCTCGAGGCATCAGAAAATTTTCTTTTCCAAAGTGTGATCATTTGTTCTCGCCATTCATCCGCATTTAAATCAATTACTACTGAAATAAGCGCATTAGTAATCCCGCGCTCAATTAATTCCGCGGTAATTTTTAAAGGGCCGAAACCAGATTGCTTACGATGGCGAACATAACTTTCAGAAAAACGTTCGTCACTTTGAAAATTATTTTTAATTAATTGATCAAGGGTGACGTTAATTTCTTCTTCTGAAAAATTGCGTTGCATGAGTTTTTGCTTTAATTCCAGACGAGAATGTTCGCGCCTGGAAAGTAAGTCAATTGCTTTGTCATAAGATATTGTCATAAGCACAATATTAGCTCAGAGCCCCGAGCGTTAGCGAGTGGAGGCTACGCAGCGAATAAATGAAATTCAAACTGAAATTTCTACTGCGTTCTTCGTAGCCTCCGCGGAGCCACGAGCCAAATATATTACGCCACTTCAAACTCTTCAGCTTCGGCTTTTGCCTTCGCAGTAGCATCAATAGAAAGTGGTTTAGCTGAAAATATTAATTGACGTAATTTCGCCTCAATTTCCTGGGCTGTTACTTTATTTTCTTTTAAATATTCACGTACGTTATCTTTGCCTTGACCAATACGTGCGCCTTGATAACTATACCAAGCACCTGCTTTATCAATGATACCTTGCGTAACGCCCAATTCAATTAATTCACTTTCACGTGATATACCTTGACCATATAAAATTTCACAATCAACTTGGCGAAAGGGTGGCGCCACTTTATTTTTCACAACTTTAATGCGTGTTTCATTACCAATAATTTCTTCGCCTTTTTTAATCGCACCCGTGCGACGAATATCCAAACGAACTGATGCATAAAACTTTAATGCATTACCGCCCGTCGTTGTTTCTGGATTACCAAACATCACGCCAATTTTCATGCGAATTTGGTTGATGAATACAATTAAAGTATTTGATTTTTTGATGTTTGCCGTTAATTTACGCAGTGCTTGCGACATCAGTCGTGCTTGCAAACCCATGTGAGAATCACCCATATCACCTTCAATTTCAGCACGTGGTGTTAATGCGGCAACGGAATCAACAACAATCATGTCAACCGCATTTGAACGCACCAACATATCAGTGATTTCCAAAGCCTGCTCGCCAGTATCCGGCTGTGAAACCAATAATTTTTTAACATCCACACCCAATTTTTCTGCATAAATAACATCAAGCGCATGTTCTGCATCGACAAAGGCAGCAGTGCCCCCCGCTCTTTGACAGGCAGCAATGGTTTGCAAAGTTAAAGTTGTTTTACCTGAAGATTCTGGCCCGTAAATTTCAACCACACGGCCACGTGGCAAACCGCCCACTCCCAAAGCTGCATCTAAACCAATCGAACCGGTTGAAATCACTTCGATATCGCGCATACCGTTCTCATCACCCATGCACATAATGGCGCCACGGCCAAATTGTTTTTCGATTTGAGCAAGTGCTGCACCCAATGCCTTACTTTTATCTTCCATTGTCTTCATCCTCGGTTAAAAAAGCTGAGGACATTATTCCACAAAGCGCGACAATAGAACATACTGTATTTTAAAAAATACTCGGGAAGTTGAAAATGGCGTTACAATACAACTCGCTCGAACCCCAACCAAAGAAATTAAACTATGCGACATAAAGAAAATTTACTGGCACTGGCCAATATCCTTGCCTCACACGATCGCGATACGATACAACGCACAATACGATCGACAGTCTTTTCTAAGATACCGCCGGAAAAAAAACAATCAGCGCTTCAAACTTTAAGACTTGCTGAAACTTATATTAATGCAAACCCACCCCTACCTGAAAATTGGCGTACTTCGCCCAACTGTTTTAGAGATCTTAGCAATTACTTTATAACACAAACAACAATTGATGATTATGAGGAAAAAGCACTGTGCTGCTGGTATTTATTACTCAATGAAACCTTGCCTGATGATTTTTCATTTCAAGAAATCATTGTCATGGGAAACGCCTATTTACCCGAACCGCATCAATTTGCCGCATTTATTATTTTTCTACTTGATAAAAAAGTCAGTCCAACATCAATTAAGCAATCGAAATTACTTTATCACTATTTTCAATATAATATCGCTGATATTGCCAGTATTACGCGCACCTACGCTTTAATACAGCATGGCTCAGAGACAACACAAGCATTTTTAGCACAGCTCGTGAATACTGCTTGTTTATTACGGGGATTCATCAACCATTCAAAGCAAGGGAAATATCAATCCTACAACCTCATGGGTGATACGTTTTTACACACCAAACCAATTATTCATCATGCACAGAAAGATGAAAATAAAATTTTTATTACGCCGTACTACGAAACATACGCCTCAGTTTTATTTCAACTTTTTGAATTTGAATTCATTAAAATACTTTTAAACTGCGATTCTCGAGATAAGGGTATTGCCGCCAATATCTATGATATTTTGCTGAAATCGAAACATAAAAAGCATTTCCTAAATGAAATACCCCTGCGCATTTTAACAGGGGAAATCAATTACTTTCATGCCTGTTTATTACTCAACAGTATAGGCTCAGCCTATTCCTATCCACTTTGCTTAGACTACGGGCCGCATCCCGATCTGTTGGCTGCCATCACAGAAAATCCTTTTTACGTACACATTGCACCCGAATTCTTACTTTCACACCAGATCACCTCTGAAGCAATTTATAAACTCTGCGCCAATCAGCATTCACAAACCATTCATCATCTGCCCTTTCTCATTAATCTCTCTGCTAAACTCAACAATCAACATTTAGAGGACTTAAATAATAAGATCTTTGATACTATTTATAACTATCTTATTACGGTTGGAAATGAATTTCCCGTGGCATGCGAATCCATGATTACGCAACATTGCAGTAAATTGGAAGCACGCTTTGAAAAAAAGTTAGCGATGTATGCAAATAACCTTGACACAGTAATGAATGATTTTTTATACGGGAAATGTAATTATCAAACCATAGAGGAAATGGCAGGCGAGCAATTAAATTGTGTTAATTTAATCAAACGTCTTTTCCCTGAATTATTAGTTACCCTTGATTATCCATTTGGATACTATGTGCTGATACACAGACTGATTGAAAAAGCATTTTATCATCCTCAAAAAAATGAAACACTTGTTTTGCAGCAAGCGTTTCCTTCAAACGTGCTATACACAATAACAGACGATATTCAGCGCAGAATTAGGATACTGCAGGAATGCCTATTGCTATCAAAAAATATTGATTTCAGTCGTGAAATCATACTATTTTCTAACAAACAAGATAATGAGTTTACTGCGTGCTTTTATCATACTGAATTTGGAAATAAAACTTATGCATTTGATTTTATTGCCTCACAACAAAATGGTGAATTCAGAGAATGGGCATTTTCAGTCATTCAAGTTTCTGATACGGAAATGCTTAATGCCATCAAACGATCAATTATAAATAAATCTGATCAGACAACGATTCATTTATTGCAATCTACTCAACTAACCGAGTTATCTGCATTAAACGCAATTAATTATTTAATTACTGAAGGCAAAACCAATGATCATGCGTTTATTGAAAGATGTATTTTAATAATGCCGCCGGCCGTTTTTTCAAAAAATTTAATTACATTGGTTACACAATATGCTGTAAAAATGTCAAATCAAAAAATAGTACGATTTGTTTGCACTGCTTTAAGTGAAAATAAGTTTCCAGAAGACTTTGTGAAGACAACGGCTTATGCGCTGCTGCCATCAAAAAATTGGGGCATGATAAAATTAATGTGCGGGCTGTCTTCTGAACCGCTCAATCAAAACCCCATCAAAAAAAATAATATTGATCTTTTAATTGACGTATTAAACTTACGAATAGGCAAATCAACCATAATTGAATTTTATCAAAAAGACATTATTAGAGAAGCATTTTGTGTTTACGATAAAAAGAATACGTTGTTTCATCTTGCTGCAAATTCTGGCTGCTATCAAACATTTTTTAACACGTTTTCTTTTTTTGAAAAGCATTTAGTACCCGAAAGCATTTATGATTTTTTATACGCAAAAAATGCGGCAGGTGATATTCCAGCATGTCCCCTTAATTTATGCGATGCAAAAGAAATTAATGAATTTTTAAACAATAAAAAAGAAGAATATAAAAATAAATTTCATTTTGAACTGCCAGATGGCACACCTTGGAGACGTCCAGGAAATTATAAAAGAACACGGGTAGAATATAGTTTTTGGTCTTCAGATTCAGAAATGTCAGAGGAAAAGTCCGCCCGAATAGAAAAAAATGCACTTAAGGGACGTGCACGGAATAACTTTTAAAAGTTATTCCGTGCACGTCCCTAATCATCAGTCATTTTCATTATAAAACATAGGCGTTTGTTTGTGCTTCTGTTTCCATTAATTGATGCAATAATGCAGTGACCTCATCACCCAGAAGATCAGGCGTAACGGATGCTGGCATCACCACAGTTTCTTCACGCGCTCTTTTTTTATTTTCTTGTACCCTATTCTTTTTTCTTGAAAAAAAGCTTCTGGGAAAACGAGTAATAGCGTTCACGTTAACAACATTGACATGTTGAATTGATAGGGGCGCAATATTTTGTATCATCATACAAAGAATTTCAACAAGCATTGCCATATCGCTTGCTTTTGAAAATTGTGGATCTCTTTCAAAAGCATCAATTTTTTGAGTGAATCGAACGCGAAAATCTTTTATGACTATTTCTACCCAATAGTAAATTGTATTGATCACCTCGGTATCTAACAACATTGCAAATGCTCCCCCAATTTCCACTTCGGCATTTGCGTATCGACGAATAATCCGTTCTCCCGTGCGTTCTGCTATCATCATGCGTGTATTATCGCATCTTCTTGCCGCCCCTAAATTTCCAATACGTTGTGGCGTGCTATTTTCACCGCACAAATGGGGATTTTTATCACTGATTTCCATGGGATAATACCCATAACCTAAGAGATGCAAATGCTCTGGTCTCAATTGCGCTTCAAAAATAGTACTACCACGCCACAATGTATTCGATGCAACCTCCATGATTTCAGCTGCCTCATCGGTCAAAATATTTTTATATTTCTTAAGCGCTTCCTGATAGACATTAACAGCAGACATGCCCATTACCGTGTTTTGATCTGGTATTCTCGGTGTATCTGCACGTCTAGGGATATCTTCATTGACAACACGCAACCTACCGGGTTTTATATAGGGCGCTGTATTTTCAATCGCTTTTTTTGCCTCTGAAGTATCTCTAAACCGTTTCACATGTGCTGGTTCAGACGGCAGCCGCTTACCTTTTAATGGTGATAGCGGATAAAAAACATAATCAACTGGCGAATCCTCTTCATGCTGAATCGTTAACTCGTAAAAACGAGTAGATACCATGTCGATACCCTCTTCCGTTTTTCCGTACAATACGGGATTGCCATTTGGCAGCGTATACTCGCAGAGTTCACTCATTAAAGGTTTCACAACAGGCACTTCATACACACCTGTAGGCGGTATTGCAAACTGACTTGTTTCATTCGTATTCCTTTTACGGAATAAATGCGAAACAATTAAACTATTTGGCACATAACGACCATACTGGTTTTCGGCATTTTCTGCAAAAGGCAAAAGAACAGGTTGTGAAGATTTTTGTGCTTGTATAGCAGGCGATTTTTGCGTTTGCTGCGATGATTCCGATTGCACTGGTGCAATTACCGGCGGCATTAACGGCGTTTGAACAACTGGTTTTGCACACGCTTGAACGTCACTTTCATCATCCAGTAAAAGCTTAGGTATTTTCAGTAAAGTGGTTTCAGGAATGACACTAGCAGGTGGAAATTTATCTCGAGACATAAGCATAAATCCTTTATGCATATTACACGTGCTTTTATCGTTACACGTTTTTTAAGTAAACACAAACAAAAAAATGGGATTGCATTTGTCAATAATTTCATGTTTAAATGAAATGTCATTATTTTCATGGAGTGAAAATATGCAATTTGCTTTTATCGAACCAGAAAAATTTTTACTAGAGAAAATTGATACTGCCATTAACAAAATCAATAACAACACCCCTTTATTTGCAAAAAATTTAAATACAAAAACAGCCTTAATCAAAGTATTAACTGACGCACGTGTTGCTATTGCAGCAACACAAGAAAAATATAAAAACTTACAAACTGCAGACTATACGAAAGCACTTTATGCGCTTTGGGAGAAAATTATAAATGACTGTGAAACATTTGACAGCAAAACAAACGAAATGCAAACAGCAATTCAAAATTTTTCACGGCATATTAGACCAATGGCAACACGTGCAGATACCATAGGTGAGTTTATTACTAATATTTCAGCAGAAAGAGATGCTGGCGCATCACAGGCTGCTGTTTTAATGCGTGTTGCACCCACTGCTACTGCTAATGCCGTTTTTTCAATCCTAAATGCATGCCCTATCCCCAATAGCATGAGAGACCGAACACAGGTCACCGAATGGGTGGAAACCAATCGAGAGGCTAACAGGCAACATTATCAGCAAGCATTTCAACAAACCTTATCGACAATACCGCATCAAGACCCGGATATTCAACGCATGTTACAAAATCAAGCGGCTGCTGTAGAAAATTGTAAAACACAATTAAACCAACTCCATGAACACACACAGGAAATTACGGAAATTGAAAAATCACTCGTCAAATCATGGGGGGATTACAATACGCTATCCAAGAAATGCAGTGACAAAAGCGCCTCTAAACGACTAGACGATCTGTGTAATATTATTATTTATACAACACAGGAATTAAGCCAATTACAAAAAAAAATAAAATTACCACCCAATACGTTTGAATTAAATATTTTGATGGATGCAATTGAATGCGGCCAAGAAAAAATTTTTAAACAATTTAAAAGCACACAAGAAAAATTTAGAGCGTTAGCAAAAGAAAGTAACCGATTAGCCAATGCATCTCCTCCCGGTTCACCGGCTAGCCGAAATAACAGAAGCAGCTTTTTTTCTGACAGCACATCAACCACCAGTAGTTCATCGAAAGATTGCTCTTCAACCGCTACATCAGACACCAGCAGTTTATCGAGAGGTCGTTCTTCAAGCCCCGCATCATCCGATAATGATCTCTCAAGTGATGCCACGGATGAGCCAATACCAAAACGCGCAAAAATAAAATAATTAATATAGGAAAATACTAATGAGACCCAACTTTTTTGATCCAGAAAAAACTTTATTAGAAAAAATAAATAACTTAATCAGTGCATTTAGACATCCTAGTGTTTGCTTTTCTGGAAAAAACGAGATAAGCACCGCGCTCAATACTGCTACACAAGAACTAGTAATAGCTGATAATAACTATAAGGATTTATACTCGGCATTACAGCTTGCAGACCTCAATAGGTTATACCTTAATATTCTACAGAAAACAGAAATAATTACGCTCAATCTTAATGAAATAACAGCACATTGCAATGCCCTATTGCGCATCGTACCCACGCAGGGCACAGCAGAGGAAAAACGAGAAGAAATTCAACGCGTACTATTTGCTGAAGCAATAGAAGATGGGGATGAAGAAGGCGTCGATCAAATAACAGATGAGTACAATCAAATAATCAATGATCTGGAAACCTTGGAAATTCTTTTTGATGAAAATGCTAATGGGCTTAAAAAATTATGGAAAAAATTTGAAGAAACAACAGACAACTGTAATGAAAAACAAAAAATAGAAAGACGAAAAACACTTAATAATATTATTTCAACGCTAATAACAACAATAAATAAAATACAGGAATCTCACCAACAGCCACTAAATGATTTTGGCATAGAAACGCTCTACAACGAGCTTAAAAAGGGGCACAGTGATTTATTGAATCGATTTGTAACGGTTGTCGAAAAAAAAGAAAGCCTAGTTAATACGCTGCATGAGCGTTTTAATATACCTGAAGAAGCTTCATCTATCCAAGAAGATACCCAATCGACAACAACAACTTCCAGCGCATCCAACACCAGCGGTTTTTTTTCAAGATCATCCTCATGCACTTCTATCAGCGCTTCTGCCAATGATAACGCATTTAAAGAAGCATCCAAGAATACCACTAAATCTGATACGGACGAACCAGCGCTAAAACGTCAAAGGCGATAATTATTTATTTCTAATAACACAAGGAGGTGTTATGCGAGATGAAGGAATCACAGATTTTCAAGCAGTCAATAATAATGTCATAACAAAATGGAAGAAAAGACAAAATAAAATAGTGCGCACAACCTTGGATAAAACGGCTACATTTCGAAAACTCAATAAGGAATGCAGAATTGCAGCTCAGAAAAATACATTTATAGATGCAATATGGCTCAGTAAAAATGGTTTATATCAAAGGATATTGATCGACAAAAAACATCCAAAAGGATTATGGCAGGAAATTAAAATAGAATCCTATTGTTCAAAAAACCCAGAATGGGAAACATTATTAGATCTTGATGAATATACCAAAGCAGAAAAAAAAGACTGGGAATTTTTAACAGTTCACGATGAAATCTTTAACAAAAAAATAGTCTCTCTCATTACTTTTTCTGAAGCTGGATCCGATGCTTTTTTTGCACGTGAATTTGACATCAAAAAGAAAAAATTTGTTAGCAATGGTTTTTCCCTACCCAAAGCAAACTCTGATATCACCTGGTATTCAAAAAAAAGTTTATTGCTTGCCACTGAATGCGGTGAAAATTCGCTGACAACGTCCAATTATCCTCGCACCATCCGCTTACTACATCGAAAACAATCTTTACAAAAAGCGCAAATTCTATTTGAGGTTGATCCTACTCACATGATGGTGAGCAGTATTATTTGGCGCAATGAAAAAAAGCAATACTTGTTTTTTGTTGATCATATTGATTATTATCATACGTTTTTTTATTTAGTGTGCGAAAAAGAACTCACGCGTTATTATTTATTACCGATACCCACTGATGCTGAATTGCTTGATGTTTATCAAAACACCGCGCTTATCAAAATAAATTCAAACTGGCAAGTAGATGAAAATACTGTTTTTAAAAAAAACACGTTGATCGGGCTAAATTTAAAAAAATTTAAAAAAAATCCGAGGGCACAATTAAGCGCATTAGATTTGCAGGTTTGGTATGAAGCTGACACACAAAGCAAAATAGAAACCATTTTTTGCGATATAAATAACGTTTATCTTTTCATTCTGAATAATCTTTGTATGCAAATACTGCATGTGATTCCCTCGTCCAACGGGATTCGTACACACAATATTCCAATTCTAGAAGACTATAGCTATGTTACGCCCCTCTCTATTGATAATAATCAGTTGCTTTTTTATTTTGAAACATTTACACATCCAAAATATCTCTATGCTTACAATCCGCTTGATACAAGCTTAACAGTATTACAGCGCTCATCCGATTATTTTCCATCTTCACGCTATTTTGTTCGCCGGTTGGAAGCACAAAGCAAAGACGGACAAAAAATACCTTATCATGTGGTTGGGAAAACGGGCTTAAAACACGATGGATTAAATCCAACGATACTCAGAGGTTATGGTGGTTTTGCAGATTATTTAAACTCAACTTACTTAAAATCTAAAAGCGTTGCCTTGATAGAAAAAGGCTTTCTTTACGTTCATGCGCATATACGGGGTGGTGGTGAATTTGGTCCGCTATGGCATAAAATGGGATCACAGTTATACAAACAAAATAGTTTTGATGATTTTATTGCAGTAGCAGAAGATTTAATTAATCGAAAAATCACAAGCCCTGAATTCCTGGGGATTACAGGTGAAAGTAATGGTGGACTACTGGTTGCAGCATGTTGCACACAACGCCCAGAATTATTTGCTGCTGTTTTTTGTGATGTTGCAATATTGGACATGCTGCATTACCATCAATTTGGGGTTGGACGCAGTTGGTTGGCTGAATACGGCAATCCGGATGACCCAGTATCGCATCAAGCACTCGCACAGTATTCGCCGCTACATAACATCACAGCAGAGGTGAATTATCCTTCACTGTTTTTTCAATCATCAAAAACAGATGACCGCGTACATCCCCATCATTCCTATTCCATGGTTCGCGCATTGCAAAAAATAAAAAAACCCGTCATTTATTTTGAAAAAAATAACGGTGGACATACTGGAATTTCTTTTGAAGACTGCATAAGACTGTATACCTATTGGCATTTACGTCTACTTATTCCTGCGCAACGAAAACGTAATCGTGATGAATACTCTGACAATGACCGTTTGCATTTTTTTCATGCCGCATCAAAAAATAACGCCAAGAAAGACAACCCCAATGCGCCCACTGCAATCCAGAGTGGTAATGTAGGGTAGACTGAAATTAATAAACCGCCATTAAACCCCGTCATTAACCAAGCAACAAATAATATCGTGCTGGCATAACCCATAATCCAACCTTGATGATTTTGAGGTGCTTGATTGGAAATAAGTGTCAGTAAACTGACATAAGCCGTACCTGTAAAAATTGCAATACACCATACAAAAAATAGCTGATACGCTGGCAACAGTGCGCAAAATAATAAACCAAGTAAAACAAACAATATACTTGCACGCATAATTTTTTTAACAGGGAAATATTTAATTAAAACAGGGTATAAAAATATTAACCCCAAAGACATAAAAGTGCCCATCAGCGTGATATACAAACTGATTTTTTGAACTGAATAATGAAATTGTTGCATTAAAAATAAAGATATGGTTTGGTAATATTGACTCCACCCCAATTCAAGGCAGAAAAATATTAATAATAAGGCGCCAATATGATACGTTTTTATTGCTTTTTTTAAACCAAAAACAACGTCCTGCACGCTGAATATTTTTGCATGTGTTTTGATTGACATCGTTTCTTTGAAAAAAAAGAAAATAACAAAATAGCTGATGGTGCTAATAATAACAGCCAAATAGTAAGGCGTTGTTGCATTAAACCAACTGATTAAATGCCTATCAGATAAATAACCACCCGCCAGCGGGCCGAGCATAATCGGCAACGTCATCATCAAAGCGATGAAGCTTAAAAATAAAGCTTTTTCATCATCCTTGCATAAATCAGCAACTGCGGCTTGTGCAACGGGTTGGCTGGATGAACCAACGCCGCCTATTGCGCGACCTAATAAAATTAAAAACACATTCTTTTTTAATATTCCAATAATGGGTAAAACAAATCCACAAATAACACCCATTAAACAGATTAGTAATATTTTTTTACGCCCGTATTTGTCAGAAAAATTGCCCACAAAGGGTGCAGCAATGAGTGCCGTGAATGTTGATAAGCAGATTGTAAAGCCTGTTAAAAAATCACGCATGGTTATACTTGTATTTTCAGGCAAAATACCATAATGGGTTTTAAAAAATATTTCCAATAAAACAGGGATAACAACAAAATAGCCGAAAGAATCAATAAAAATTAATAGAAGTAAGGGAAAGAGTCGTTTAAAATGATTGAGCACGATTACAGCTCCTTTTTTTGAAAGCCCAATTCTACATGAAAATTTTAACTTTGGTGGTCTAATATGGAAATTAAAACGCTAAAATCTGATATTTTATCCAGCATGGTTGTCACTTTAGTGGCTATTCCACTCTGTTTGGGGGTAGCACTTGCCTCCGGTGTCCCGCTTTTCTCAGGGATTTTAACAGGGATTATTGGGGGGATTATTGTTGGATTTGTCAGTCAGTCCTCACTGAGTGTCAGTGGACCTGCTGCCGGCATGATCGCCATCGTTATTGCTGCTATAACACAACTGGGTAGCTATGAAACTTTTTTATTGGCACTTGCTATCGCAGGCACCATGCAAATCATTGCTGGATTTTTGCGCATTGGCTTTGTTGCGAATTACGTTCCAACCAATGTCATACAAGGGTTATTGGCAGCTATTGGTATTTTAATTATTGTGAAGCAAATACCACTGGCATTTGGTTATTATTCAGATACTGACATAATACATGGTTTTTTAAAAGCAGGAGAAGAAACATTAAATATCCCGCTAATATTAAGTGTTTTTCACCATCTCAATATAACCGCTATCATCATTACAATAACCTCACTGTCTATTTTACTTTTTTGGGAAAAATGTTTTCCAATAGTTGCTAAAATTATTCCTGCCGCAATTATTGTTGTTTTATTTGCAATTTTTATTAACGCCTTATTTCGCTCCTTTGACCCAAAAATGGCATTAAATGGATCGTCTCATCTTGTTAATATTCCTATAAGCGAAACAATCTCACAATTTTTGTCTCAGTTTAAACACCCTAATTTTTCCGCTCTTGACAATCCTAACGTGTATTTTTATGCTTTTATGCTCGCTGCTATTGCATCATTAGAAAGTTTATTAAATATAGAAGCCGTTGAAAAACTCGATAAAAAAAACCGTTATACCTCACGAAACCGTGAGCTTATTGCGCAAGGTTTGGGTAATGTCACTTCTGGTTTTTTAGGGGGATTACCCGTTACCTCAGTTATTGTTCGCTCTTCCGTTAATATCAATGCGGGCGCAAAAACAAAATTATCAACCATACTCCATGGCGTTTTACTCCTTATTTCTGTTACTTTTATTGAAAAATATATTAATTATATTCCGTTAGCGGCATTGGCTGCCATTTTAATTCATACCGGATACAAATTAGCCAGCGTAAAATTATTTAGGGCGGCGCATCGAGAAGGTAGTCGTTATTTTATTCCCTTTTTAATTACGGTTATTGCTATTGTGTTTACGAATTTGTTATTGGGTATTTTAATTGGCTTAGGTGTCAGTATTGCTTTTATTCTGCATCACAACAGCAAAAATGGATTTACAATTGTAAACGAGACACACACATCAGGGCATGCATTGCGTTTAATTTTACCGCAGCAAGTCACTTTTTTAAATAAAGCCGCAATTATTGCAACACTGAACAAGCTACCCAATAACAGCAAGGTCACGATTGATGCAAGATCAACAGAGTATATTGACAATGATATTTTGGGTGTCATCCAGGATTTTAAAGAACACGAAACAAAAAATAAAAATATTTTATTAAATCTGACGGGGTTTAAGGATTATTATGACATTAAAGACGAAGTGAAATTCATTAACGCAACAACCTATGATATTCAAATGGCACTAACCCCTGACACCG
>Ga0155553_156_pt1 | contig 18161 bp, 18 predicted proteins | sample RifCSPhighO2_12_FD_107210 | JGI IMG/M metagenome (GOLD analysis project Ga0155553, IMG submission 107210) | Gammaproteobacteria bacterium RIFCSPHIGHO2_12_FULL_38_11
TAATGGCACGCAATGAACTAAATAAGGCATCGCGTTTCCAAATATAAATCGAAGCATTCATATCATAACAAATAGGTGCATCCTGTCTCCTATGTATCATATTATCATGCTGTTTTGCTAATGTGACAAACCCATTTGCATTCACTTCAAGCATATTAAAATAAGGTGATTTTCTAGCAACACAAGCGGTGACTAGATTATCGGCAGTCTTGTGAGCTAACAGCATGTTAAATGATTGCGTAATGTCATCTATCGTACGCAGTGGCGCTGTTGCATCTAAATCAACGATATAGTCATACTTCAAACCATAAAAATACTCAATTTCTCTAACAGCATGCTGTATTGCAGGAATTTTAGATATCGTTGCGGTTGCCAATTCATCGGGGCGCCGAACGATAAAATCAGCACCCCATTTTCTTGAAATAGTTTGAATTTTAGAAGAATCACTACTCACCGCCACAAGCTCAAATAAATGACTTTTCTTGGCCTGTGTGATGCTATGTGCAATTAAAGGCATGCCAGATAATAAACGAATATTTTTATTTTTAACGCCTTGCGATCCGCCACGCGCGCAAATTGTGCATAATATTTTCATGATGTCATCCATTCGTAACTATTCGCCGTCATCGCGAGCCCTGCGCTTTTCGCAGGGCGCGGCAATCCAGAGAACTTGCATCTACTTCTACTGGATTGCTTCAACCCACAAAAAGCGTGGGTTTCGCAATGACGAGGGGAATCGTTATATCCATTCGTTGGTTTTAGCTACCTCTTCGATATTGCCTATTAGTTTCATCACGGCTTCTCCTTCACCATAGCTACAAAATAAATCAAATTGCTTTCTCAATAAGGCTTTATGCTGAGTAAGGTAGGTTTGCGCAATACCATCTGTCACTTCATTATGAAGCTTCCCATCTACAAATAATTTACCCGTAATCAAATCAACCAAGATAGTATTTTTATTAGTATTCATGCTAATTTCACGTCTTGGCTGCCGTTCTAAATAATTAACCTGAATATTAACAACAGGACAGGCCACACACGTCATCAACACAGCATACACATCATCACTATTAATTTCGAGCTCACTTAAGCGGCCACCGGTGGCAGCAATCGATTGTGCAGGCCCACAAAACCATAAAGCATAATCTAATTCATGACTCAAATCGCGCAACACGCCTCCACCTAGCTCCTTTTTAGCGGAATAGCAGTGGCGGTAATCCGTATGCTTGCGCCAATCTGGTAAATATTGTCCAACATAGGTAGAAAAAGTGATTAATTTAGAGTTTTCAATTATTTTTCTTGCTTGAATGAGTAGTGGATGAAAACGCAAATTATAAGCAACCAAAATAGCTGCGATATGATGATCGGGCAACTTTTCTATGAATGAAAATAGTGGTTTTTCAACTAAAACAACGCCGCGATAATCGCACTGAATTAAAAGCAGCAAGGCTTCGTAATGCAGTGCAGTGGGATTCGCAATAATGACATACTGTATCGATTCATTGCTCAAGGCTTCAATGATAGATGCATAGCAGGTAAATTCAGTGACCTGCTGTGCAGTCACCAAAACCACTTGGCAACCAAGCGATTGTAGAATATGGGCATGCCTTTTGCCAATCGAGCCATATCCAATCACTAAAACTTGCATAAATTCACACTGCTTGGCAGTTTAATCAAGCGCCGCTGTAAATTTTCAGCGACCGGCAATGGCATGCGAGGCGCGTCACTAAACATTGGCAATGTATGCTGTAAATTCCAAAGTGGGCGGCACATAATCCCATTTTCCTTCAACGCAGTCAGTAATGCTGATTGTAAGCTAACAGATGGCTCATCAAGCAAAATAGCATTTAGCCAGTAATTACTCTTGCCATAATTCGGTTCAGTCACAAAACGTATGCCAACCACTGAATTAAAAATGGCTCGATAGCGCTCAGCAATCTGCCGCTTGATATCAATGAAGTGTGTAAGTTGTTCAAGCTGGGCACAACCTAATGCTGCATTAATATTCGGTAGACGATAATTATAGCCAACATGGTCATGCTCAAAAAGCCACGGATGTTGTAATTTTGCGGTGGTCGTCATGTGTTTTGCAAGTTTTGCAATAGAAGCGTGATTTGTTAAAATCGCCCCGCCACCACCTGTTGTAACGACCTTATTACCATTAAAACTCAAAGCGCCTATCAAACCACGATGCCCGACATGTGTGCCTTTATAATAGGTACCCAACGCCTCAGCAGCATCTTCAATCAAGTGAAGATGATAGCGCTCGCAAACCTCATATAGTCCATCTAAATCGACTGAATGGCCAAGCGTATGCATCACGCATAATGCTTTAATTGGGCGATCAGTGAAACGATTAAAACAAACATTATTCTTGATAATAGTAATAGATTTCAAATAATCATCTAGCACCACAGGATCAATGCCTAATGTTTTTTCATCTGAATCAATAAAATGCGGAATGGCGCCACAATAGGTGATTGGGTTAATGGTGCCAATAAAAGTTAAAGTAGGCACCAGGACTTCATCATGACGCTTGATGTCTGCAAGCAAATAGGCAATATGCAATGCAGCCGTCCCATTAACCGTTGCAATCGCATATTTTGCACCTGTCAATGATGTCAGATCCCGCTCAAATCGATCAACAAATTTTCCAACAGAAGACACCCATCCCGTATCAAGACACTCTTTTACATATGCCCATTCATTGCCGCCAAAATAAGGTTCATGTAAAGCAATAGAAGCATCATCGGGTCTAAATGCTGTTCGAATTTTTTGAACGATCTCATTGATCATAGGTGATTTGATCATTTCCATTTAAATATTGTAAATATATTCTTTGTATTTTTTAATACTACCTGATTCAGAAAACCACTCTATTGTTTCTAATAATCCACGCTTAAATCCTTCTAATCCACCATAGAAAGGTTGCCAACCTAATAAAGATTTGGCCTTGCTATTATCAGCCCATAATCGTTCCACTTCACTCTTTTGTGGCCTAATTCTTCGATCGTCACTCACAAATTTAACATCTGCTTGCATCTGCTCAGCGATTAATCTAGCTGTTTGCGCCATGGATATTTCGAAATTACTTCCTAGGTTTATCACTTCGCCAACGGATTGATCAGATTCCGCTGCAGCTATAAATCCTCTTGCTGTGTCAGTCACATATGAAAAATCTCTTGTAGGATGCAATGATCCAAGCTGAATTAATCGCTGTCCTGCAGCAATTTGAGTAATAATGGTGGGAATAATTGCGCGTGCAGACTGCCTGGGTCCAAAAGTATTAAATGGTCGAATAATACTAATAGGCGTTTGAAATGAAGTATAAAATGACATTGCCAACTGATCTGCACCGATTTTACTTGCAGAATAAGGCGACTGACCTTGCAATGGATGTGCTTCAGTAATAGGCACAAATTTCGCTGTGCCATAAACTTCACTCGTCGAAGCATGGATCACTTTTTCAATATCTAATTCACGAGCTGCCTGTATAATATTTAAAGTGCCGCGAATATTAGTATCTATATAATTATCAGGAGAATGATATGAGTAAGGAATGCCGATTAAAGCAGCTAAATGGAATATCACATGACATCCCTTCACCGCAGATCGAATGCCGTGAGGATCTCTTACATCACCCAATATAACCTCTATATTATTTTTTATATGAGAAGGCAAATCATCAAGCCAACCCCAAGAACTAAATGAATTATAAAAAGCAAAAGCTCGAACATCACAACCCATCTCAACTAAAAGTTGAACCAAGTGTGATCCAATAAAACCATCAGCTCCAGTAACAAATATTTTTTTATTCTTTAATATCATATTATTGAGAATCATATAAACACTTCCAAATAATCTCTCGCTGCTGTTACTAAGTTATCATGATGACCGATATCAAGCCAATATTCTCTAATAGGGAAAGTAGCAACATGCAAATTTTTCGAAGTGAGATTAGTGAGCAAATGAGGCATATCACAATAAGAATTGAACGATAAATATTCTAACGATTTAGGGTCCAAAATATAAATGCCCGCATTGACAAAATAATTTTCTTTAGGTTTTTCTTCGATTCTAATTAAGCGATGATCATTTTCATTAATATGAACGACACCAAATGGAATTGTATTTTGATACAATTTCACGCATAAAGTAGCATAGGCTTTATTGTTCTGTTCTTGATGGTAATCTAACACGTGAGCAAAATTGATATTAGTGAGAATGTCCGCATTAATTACAAAAAAAGGTTGGTCAGGTATAGTGGGTAATAAACTTAAACTGCCAGCTGTTCCCAATGCTGCATCTTCTTCGATGTATTGAATATGAACTCCCCAGCGATCTCCAGAACCAAAATAATGACGAATCATATCCGATTTATAATTGACAGAAAAATAGAAATTTTTAAAGCCACATTGAAAAAAATTTTCCAATAAAATCTCTGCAATGGGCTTGTCACCAAGTTTTAAAAGTGGTTTGGGACAATCAACCGTTAAAGGATGAAGGCGTTTTCCCATTCCGCCAGCCATAAAAACAACCCAATTTTCTCTGGATTTTTTACCAAAAATACTGTCAAACGTTTCTAGTCCAACAACGTGATTATCTTCATCGACGATAGGCAAATGCATAATACCAAGCGAATGCATTTTCATTAAGAGTTGATCTTGACTGGTTACTATGGATGCAGTGACAGGGCGCGTATTCATGATTTGTTCAACAGGCATTTCCAAACTGGCCTGCTTCAGCAAGTGTCGTCGAATGTCACCATCCGTGATCACGCCTAATAATTGCATTTCATCATTCACGACTAATAAAATTCGCCATGCACCAGTACTCATTTGATTGATAGCTGATAACACAGTCGCATTCACATGAGTTAGCACATTCCGCCAACTCTGCTTCACATCCTTATTCATTTTTTACTCCATCTCTCTAGTAGGGACACCCACAATTTTTTCCCATTCTGCACATCTCGCACCACAGTCCCTGCAGGGCTCCCTCATTAAAATAACCGCACCCGATACAACATGAGTGCCCTTGCCAATCGTAACATTTCCGCAGCAAATAACACCCGGGCCAGTTGAACCATCAAGTCATCGCAATCCCTAAAGCGCGTATTTCTGCCAAATATTTTTGGCAAGTTAATTTAAAACGTTCGTCATTATCCAAATAAACACGACTTAGTTTATTAGTTTTATCAGGAAGAATCAATCCAAGCTGATTTTTGCCTCTATTTTTTTTATCTTTAGAAATTGCATCAATAAATGGCTGAATGGAAATTTCTGTATCTACAAATTGATGATAATTTTTCTTGAGCGTAGGATGCATTCGATGAAAATACTCCTGTACACCATAGCCAAATTCAGCGGAAACGTAATTTGCTATATCCATCCCTATCGTAACAGCTACGCCATGCGGGATCTGATATTTCGTTGCCGATTCAATTGCATGACCAAATGTATGCCCATAATTCATTACATTCCGAACACCTTGATCAAATTCATCTTGTTCAATAATATTTTTTTTAATTACTAACGAGCGGTAAACATAATTCAACATAATACTGAAGTTAATAAAAAGCTTTTCATAATCTCTTGCAATTTGATCAAATGATTCAACTGAATCAATTGCGTGTACTTTTAGCATTTCACCAACCCCGGACCTAACATCAACATGATCAAGAGAATTGATGAATTCGGCGCAAATATAAATTTGCTTAGGAGGATTATAAGTGCCTAAAATATTTTTTATATTTCCGCAATTGACAGAACTTTTTGACCCGATACAAGAGTCAGCCTGGGACAGCAGAGTGGTTGGATAAAACCACCAATGAACTCCACGCAATATTGTTGATGCTAAAAAACAAGTAATATCTTGGATAATTCCACCACCCAGTGCAATAAGACAGTGATTTCTACGAATTTTGTGTTTTACGAAATGTTCAACATATTGTGGGAATTGATCGAGGGATTTATTCTGTTCTATTGCTTCTATTAATAATGTGGAAGGCAAATTGATTATTTTTTTTAATTTTTTGTTATAGATCTCTGCTATTTTTTTGTCGATAATAAAGTGACTTGATTGCAGCACTTCATCATCTAGTACATCAAGTGTCATCATTTCAGAAAAATAAACTTGGTAAGGCCCTTTATGAGAATGAATATTTAACGATTCAAACACGCGTGAAGCCCCCATCAATAATGAGATTTTGTCCGCTAATATATGTATTTTCTTCACTGACAAGCCAAGCTACGAAATTAGCAATTTCTTCTGGTTTACCTAAGCGTTTAATTGGAATGTGTTTAACAATATCAATCATTTCTTTCTCGCCTAAAGTCTCTCTTGTCAACTCTGTTTCAATAAAACCTGGAGCAACACTATTCACTAAAATGCCATACTCAGCCACTTCAGCTGCTAAGGCTGCTACCATTCCATCTAACGCGAATTTGCTAGCAGAGTAAGAAGCTCTACCTGCTTTACTGATTGTACTCCAAATAGAAGTGATATTAATAATTCTGCCCCACTGCTTTTTTTTCATGGTCGATAATACTGCTTGGCATAAATGAAAAGGGGCAACTGTATTAATTTGTTGTATTTTTATAAAATCTTCTGTTGTTACTTTACTAAATTCATCTATTTTATTTATCCCCGCATTATTGATGAGTATGTCAGGAGCAAAAGAACTCAAAAATTCTGCAAAACGCTCAATAGCATCAAGCGAAGAAAAATCAACCGCGTGATATTGAAACCTCTGCTCTTTTATTTGCGATTTTGTGCCTGTTACCAATACATCAATATTGTTTGTTTTCAATTTTTCTGCAATTGCCAAACCAATGCCTCGTGTACCACCGGTGACGACAGCCCTTTTTTTATTATAGTTTTTCATAATAGGTAACAATTTGATCTCGCTCCGATTCCATAGACACGCCTATACAACTTTCACGAATTGATTTTCAAACATCTCAGGTGAGACTGAACCAATCGTAGAATGTCGTCGAACTCGATTATAATAGCCTTCAATGTACTGAAAAATACTTTGTTTTGCAATTTCTCTTTGGTCTAACCGCGTTTCAATAGACACTAATTTGTTAAACTAACGCAAGTTAACAAAGAGGTGCTTTGAAATGACCAAATCGATTAGAAAATATACAACAGAGTTTAACAAATTAGTGTCTATTGAAACGGGGTTAGATCAAGATCATACTGCCGCTAGTAGTAAGACGGCAACCCAATAGTAAAAGGAAGATCATGTTAAGAAATCTTGGCCTATTTCAATTAGAATCTATATCTCTCGACAATTATTTAGAAGTTGATCTATCTAAATATTCACTTGGGATAAATGAGATAGATGATTATTTTTTCAAATTAAATGATGATCAAAAAGTTGAATGGGTTGTATCGCGCGTATGCGACCATGCTAACGGAAGATTGGCTCGAAAAGGCTGTGATTCCATTGCTCGATGTCCTTTGCATGGCTGGACTCTTGATCTTGATAAGTTGCAATATATTAATGTCCAGGTTGAAAAGAAAAGATTGGATTTTAAACAAAATGACAATATTCTTTTCATTGAAAAGAATCAATTTTTTCTTCAAGTTCCATCGCAATACAAAACATTTAATCCTAAGGAAATATCTGTTCGCTTTTTAGCGCACGCTTCTCTCGCTATTACCATAGACAACTTTACAATTGTCACAGACCCATGGCTAATAGGGCCATGCTTTATGAGTGGATGGTGGCATAAAGTAATTCCTAAAGCAGATGTGATGGACATTATGATCAACGCAAATCTCATTTATATCTCTCATAATCATCCCGATCATATGCATATGGAAACTTTGCTTTACTTAAAAAACAAACGGCCTAATATTCCCATAATAGTTCCGCCTTTTTCGTCTGAATCAGTTGTTAGACCTTTAAAAAGTTACGGTTTTACCAATATTATTTCTTTGCCATTTAATAATATATTTTTAGTAAATGAACGTAAAATATTACTTTCTATTCTGAAGTCAGGAGATTTCCGGGATGATAGTGGGCTATTTTTTATGGCTGGAGAATTTAGCGGTCTACTGACAGTTGATGCCGCAGCTCTTAACCGTATGATTTTACCAAAAAATATCGATTTCCTAGCCACTGCTTTTGCAGGAGGAGCATCAGGATATCCTTGGTGTTTTGATCATTATCCTATTGAACAACGACAAGAAATTAGCGATCAATCAAAGCGAGCGGTAATGAAACATGCTATGGATTATATAAAGATTACGCAACCCAAAAATTATATGCCCTATGCAGGATATTTTTCTGAAGAGGCAAGCCGAGATAATTTTATAAAAATAAACAATAAAAAAAACTCTGTTGATGATATTAAAAATTTACTTTTCAAAATCATTCCTGACATTCATTTTATTGATCCAACTATAACTGATTTAGTACGATTTAATGCTGATGGGGCCATCTTAGAAAAAGAAAATATTAAACTTGATCCCCTTTATCAAATGGATCAATCGTATGTGGATTTATATTTAGAAAAAGAAATGGGGAGTGGTCGATGTTTTGATATCAAGCATGTCGCTGATTATTTTTTATCATGCAAATTTCATGATGATTTGATTGTTTATTTGGTTCCTACTGATAGTGTGTTTGACTCTTCGCCGAATGGTCTAAAAATTGATTTTAGCAATACTGAAGTTATAGTAGACATTATGAATAGTTCAGCTCTACAAGTTGATTATGAAATTAGCTCGCCTTTAAAGAAAAAAGTAATAAAAGTTAGACAAGATGCACTGTGGCTGGTTATTAAGAATGCGCTTTCATGGGAAGAATTAAGCATAGGATTTCAATGTAGGATAGTACGTCGGCCGGATGTTTATAATTCAAAATTTTGGGATTATTTTACTAACACCTATACTAATTTTAATAATTAGTAATTATTCAGCAATTTACTACGGCCTACCTAATCGTGTGTGTATAGCCGATATGTTGTAGGCTGGGCATTATCAAACCTGCGCTCATCGAAGAACTCAGGGTAAATAGTTAGAATTTTTGTCATGTACAGAGGTTTTTTTCTTACCATTATTTTTCGGTATATCGGCTTGATACCAGTCTCTATACCACTCCACAAACCTTCTTACCCCCTCTTCCACCAACACCGTCGGTCTATATCCAAACTCCGTTTCCAAACGCGTCACATCCGCATTCGTTGATAGCACATCACCTGCTTGTATTGGTAAAAAATTGTATTTCGCCTTTTTTCCTAACGCTTTTTCTAACGCACGAATATAATCTATCAACGATGTTGGGTTGTTATTTCCAATATTATATATACGATACGGCGCATAACTGGTTGCACAATCTGGATGATGACTATCCCATTTTGGATTCGGCATTGGAACACGATCTACTACTCGCGCTACACCTTCAACAATATCATCGATATACGTAAAGTCACGCACCATGTTGCCGCTATTAAACACATTTATCGGTTTGTCTAACAGAATATTTTTAATAAACAAGAATAATGCCATGTCAGGCCGCCCCCAAGGGCCGTATACGGTAAAAAATCTTAATCCAGTGGTCGGTAATTTATACAAACTTGAGTAGGAATGTGCCATAAGCTCATTAGCTTTTTTAGTCGCCGCATAGAGGGCCATTGGATGATCAGCCGAATCGCTTTCATTAAAAGGCTGCTTCGTCTGCCCGCCATAGACAGAACTCGATGAAGCATAAACCAGGTGCTCTACTTGAGAATGTCTGCAGCCCTCTAAAATATTTAAAAATCCTTGAATATTAGAATTAATATAAATCTGCGGATTTTGTATGGAATAACGAACTCCTGCTTGTGCAGCGAGATTAATAACGCAATCAAACTGATATTTTGAAAAGATATTTTCTATGGTTTCTCGATCCGATAAATCCGCAAATTCAAATATGAAATTAGCTTGTGCTTGCAATCGTGCAAGACGAACTTTTTTTAAATTCACATCATAATAATCATTGAGATTGTCAAGTCCAGTCACCGTGTGATTACGCGATAATAATTTTTCAGCAACGTGATAACCAATGAAACCCGCACATCCAGTGACTAGGATTTTTTTTGGTGCTACGCTATTCATATACAAATACAACCGTCCCATTGAGCGCATCCTGAATCCAGCTTTCGCCTTCTAACCTGGATTTGCTTAATGGAATTTCAAATTGCATGATAAGCGAATCTTGAGTTTTGGAGATCAGTGATGCTGACATTAATTTCTTTCCATAAAAATATTGTTATTTACTATACACAAATTATACATTTATTCAAAGTCATCCCTTGTAGGGCGAATTGTCGAGTCAGAAGCCAGCATGACTGCTAACCCCGCCCAGAACGGAACAAGACAGTTTCCCATCATTCGTCAGGTCCTTTCAAGTAATCTATTCTTTTCCTTCTCAAGAATGCCGGAAGAATACGCCTGATCGATTAGTTTCATGACCTCAAAAGCATCATAACTTGTCCCATGTATTATGGAAGATTCGCCCTGTATTGCTTTAATAAATTCCTCTAATTCAATATCCCAGGATGGATCCGATTCAAAATACGTGATTGTCTCTTGGGGTTTTCCCATTGCAAAACTTATGTTTTCGAGTTCCTTGCGTCCCACAATCAGTGTTTCAGGTGTATAACTTCGCGTGGTGGAAAGTATACCATCAAGAATAATGTGCCCTTTTTCAAACGTCATTTCCAACAAAAACTTATGTTTCCACTGATTTGCAGAAGAATGTAAGGTCGCAATGATATCTTGGCTAGATCTTAAAGTTAAGAAGGCATTATCTTCAAATTCGATATCCCAATATGATCTCGTTAAACAACTACTGAGGCACTGAAATTCATCATTTGTAAAATATCGAAAAAGATCCAACATGTGAATACCCTGGTCAAGCAATATCCCTCCTCCAGAATACTGCTTGTAATTTCTCCAGTTTTTTTGAAAATCAATGCTTCCAGCTTTTCCATAAATCCCACGCATCCAAAGAAGCTTGCCGAGGGAGCCGGCATCTATTATTTTTTTTGCCTCCATCACAGAGTAATGATATCGATGGTTAAATCCATACTTTAATATCTTATTGGACGCTTTCTCTGCTTGCATGACCTGAAGTATTTCTTCTGCAACAATTGCAGGTGGTTTCTCACAAAAAACATGTTTACCAGTATTTAATGCGCGGATGACATATTCCGATGAAATTTTCGCATAGGCTGATGCAATAATTGCATCAACTCCACTTTCTAATAATTCTTGATAAGAATGACACTTTCTTATTTGTTTATCAGGATGATCAAAAGGGGCTACATCATAAATTGAGATGAGCTCAGCCCGATTGGATGATCGGATTGCATTCTCTCTGATTTTTCCAATCTTACCATAACCGGCAATTCCTATTTTTATTTTTTCCATATTCTATTCCATCCATTACTAGAATTTCATTGCTGTGTTATACTTTCGCATCTTGAAACGCTTCGAGTATAGAGGCATCATTGTAACGTCTTACGATAATTGTGAATAGTATCTTTCAGAGGGTAGATTAGTATGTATGATAACGATCGTATTGCAGTCACCTCTCGTTCATTTTCTAAAAATACGATGCTAAGAAATGCATTATTGGAAAAATATTCGCATGTTAAATTTAATGATAATGATTTAGCGCTATCCAATCAAGAATTAGTTGATTTTTTAAAAAATACAACAAAAGTTATTGCTGGTTTAGAAATATTTAGCGATGAGATATTATCGCAATTATCTGATCTTAAAGTAATATCACGATTTGGAGTGGGATTAGACGGGATCGATTTTGACGCGCTAAAATGTCATCGTATAAAATTAGCAGTAACACCAGGCATTAATCGTCTTGCTGTTGCAGAGCTTACACTATCTTTGATGCTAATGTTGATTAGACGTTCGTTTTTTTCATCTCTTACTTTGAAAAACTATCAGTGGAAGAAAATTCCTGGTGAGCAACTTTCGCATAAGACTATAGGGATTATTGGTGCGAATTATGTTGGTCAGGAGGTAGTACGATTACTAAGGCCATTTGAATGTAAAATTTTAATCTACGATATCGCAGATTTATCGCACTTTTGCAAAACATCAAATTGTAAACAGATTGATTTTGATACATTAATCCAAGAATCTGATATTATTTCTTTACATGTGCCAGCAACAAAAAAAACACACCACATGATCAATACTGATACATTATTAAAAATGAAAAAAACGGCTTTTTTAATCAACACCTCCCGTGGATCGATTGTAGATCAAATTGCTTTAAAACATGCTTTAGTCAATAATGAAATTGCGGGAGCAGCGTTAGACGTTTTCGAAGAAGAACCTCTTACTGACCATGAATTGATATCATTACCCCATCTTATTCCAATGCCACACATTGCTGGTAATACAGTCGAATCAGAATTGGCTATGGGATACGCAGCCATAGCTGGATTGGAAAATGCAGAAATACCTGCGGACTTAAAGGTGAGTAGACCCACGTAATACATCTGCTTCCGTGGACCATGATTGCAATATTGGTAACCATGTTCATGTTGCACCAGTGTAGTATTATCAGGTAACGTAGCGATTGGTGATTATACACATATTGGTACCGGTGCAAATATTATCCAAGGTGTTAAAATTGGTAAAAATGTGTTGATTGCAGCCGGGGCAGTTGTTGTGACAAATATATCTGATAGTATACGAGTTGCCGGAGTATCTGCAAAAAAGATCGAGTAGCAATGAAAATTCACAAGGATGCTGGAATTGTCTAGTTTTATAAATAATCACTATACCATCAGTTATGTTTCCACCAGAAATGAATGGGAAACGTATTTTAAGGGAGCTGAATTTGGTAATTTGCTTCAATGTTGGATTTGGGGTGAGGCTAAGAAAAAAAATGAAAAATGGAAAATATATCGTGGAATTATCAAAAAAAATAACGAACCCATCGCCATTTGCCAATGGATGGAAAAATCAATTTTTGGTCTGCTTTCTATTATAAGAGTTAACCGTGGACCAATATGGCTAAATAGAACTGTGGCACAGGAAGATAAAGTGTGCTCTTATCGATTATTGGGAAGAAAATTCTCGATATTGAACCGCAAGATACTGATTATAGCCCCGGCCTTATCTGACGATGAAGAAAATAGAATTTTTTTAAAAATGGAAAAATTCTTTAAAAGAAAAAGGGTAAAAGGATGGAAATCGGCATTGATTAATCTCGATAGAACAGAAGAAGAGATAAAAATGTCATTGAGGGGCAGATTAAGAAATTATATAAAAAATTCTGAAAAACTTAATTATAATTTTGAAGTGTCTGATAAAAAAGATGATATTGAAAGTATTATTAAAAAATATATTTGTATGCAAAAAGAGAAAACGTTTGATGGTGTAAGTGCTGACCTAATGAGATCCATGTATGAGGCATCAAATAATAATGGCAATGTGTTTGTTGTTCGAATAATAGATGACAACACACAAATACTTGCTGAAAAATTATTAGTCGTCCATGGAAAACAATGTACCCCATTAATCGCGTGGGCGAGCGAAACTGGAGAAAAATCACATGCGATGCATTTTCTTGTTTGGAAGACGTTGCTCTATTTAAAACAGCGGGATATTGCGTATTATGATGTTGGGGGATATAACGAAAATGAACGCCCTTCTGTTTGTCACTTTAAAAGGGGATTTCGAGGAGAAGAATATTGTTTAGTGGGAGAGTACATTCATTTTTAAATTATAAAATAACCAGAGTATTAGGTAAGCGCAAAATATCTATTGCGCTTACCTAATACTCTGGTTATTCCAAAAAATTGGGAACAATTTATTAGCCGGGATCCAGGACATTTACAGTATTGCCTAAGAAAATCTGATTGAATTTAATCATTTTTCTTAGGTAATACTGACGTTAAAATAGGAATTTAAAGTGAGAATTGCAAAAATATTTTTTCACTATGTTATCAACGCATTACATAGACCAAAAAGAATTTTTCAGGTAATAAAAAATGCTTTTGTAGATTTAAAATTTGGCGGGAAATATTTGGGTATTTCATTACAAAATTTCAATGAAGAAAATGGCTATATTAATACGGGCAGTTCGGAGTATGACTGCCTAGACATTTTATTTTCAAAAGTTGATATTACTGAACGTGACATCATTATTGATTTGGGTTGCGGAAAGGGAAGAGTAATTAATTGGTTTTTAAATAAAAACATAAAAAATAAAATTTTGGGAATCGAAGTGTATCCTGAGATTGCTGATTTTACCCGTAATAGATTAAAAAAATATAAGCAGGTTGAAATACTTACAGGCTGTGTGGGAGAAAACATTAACTTAATTAAACAGGGCACCATTTTTTATTTATATCATCCATTTCGGGAAAGATTAATGAAAAATTTTTCAGATCAGGTATTGGCGCTGATAAATTCTAAAGTGTATCACGATAAACTTAGGCCATTAATTGTTTATCATAACTCATGTTATTTGCATATTTTTGAAAAAGATCCCCGTTGGAAAACTCAAAAACTGGGTCGAATTGGTGAACATGAGTCTGCAATTATTTATCCAACTTATGGGGCATAAGAAGTGATTACATTTTCGCCGTTACTCAGTTGGAAAAGTTTAATTCGTATCTTTTTCTTATCTTCAGTAGACGATGCATCGCTTGCTAGACCATGGTGTAAAGGAGGTGAGAGCATTTTTTGGTTTTCTAAAACTGCATGGTCATTAGTAGCGGTTACCATGTGGTGGGAAAAGGTGTTTCATAGACCCCCCACTATTTGGGTGCCTGGATATTTTTGTAATCAGTCGTTATGGCCGCTAAGGCAATATGGAGCAAATAGAATAAAATTTGTATTTTATCCTGTGAAAAAAAAATTCCGACCGGATTGGGATGTATGTGATGTATTGGCTCAAACTGAAAAGCCAGATATATTTATATTAACCCATTTTTACGGGCTAATTTCTGATGTTAGAAAATCAAAAGCATTTTGTGATAAACATAATGCTCTTTTCGTTGAAGATGCAGCTCATGTCATTTTACCCTTTGGTGAAATAGGGTTAGCTAGTCATTTTGTGCTGTATAGTCCACATAAATTTTTTGCCATATCCCAGGGCGCATTATGTATTATGCGATCCTCGGTCAACGATTATATCGAGAAGAATAAAGTTAGATATATTGAGTTTGAATCGATTAGAACCCTATTGGGCAGTGGATATTATCCATTTTTTAAGTGGCTTATAAGGCAAGTCATAAAAAATCTTACACGTAATTTTTATGATTTTTTTCTATATTTTAAAAAAATTCCGCCGTATGAATTAGATGGCGCTCATCAACCCATGCCAACTACCACCTACATGCACCCTTTCGCAAAAAAACTGTTATTTTTAGAACAAAAAAAAATACCTATGTATATAGAACATCGAAAGAAATGCGCCAAAGTATGGGAGAAAATTATAGTAAAAAGAAAAATAAAAATGGAGCATGTTTTTAATACAGATGAAAATGAAACTCCTTATGTAGCTGTTTTTAATTCTGTTAATAATGAAGCAAAAATCATTTACAATGAACTAACAAAAAATAAATGGCCAGCTACTAGTTGGCCTGATTTACCACCAGAGGTGAGAAAGGATGAAAAACTACATGCTTCAACAATCCACTTTCGAAATAACATGATTATTTTTCCAGTTAACCAATCATTAAAAATAAAAGAGCTCCTAAAAAAATATGGTAGCCCAAATAAATGAATATATTAATTGTAACGCCATGGTTTCCTAGTCATGCTGAGGATCATGATGGTCTTTTTATCGTAAATTCAATAACTGCATTAAAGAATGAGGGTTATAATATCACTGTTCTTGTGACAAGACCGTGGATACCATCGATTTTAAAAATTATCAAGCCCAACAGGCATCAACCGCGAGATCCGTTTCAAATTGGCCATGATATTGAAATTTTGGTTACCTACTATTTTTCCATTCCAAGAAACTACGCTAGATGGTTAAGTAATTGGATATCATTTAAACAAATCGGAATGCGGCTTAAGAAAATAATAAAAAATTATTCAATTGATTTAATACACGTGCATAATGAGCTAAGCGTGCCCTCCGTTATTCGTGTTGCTTCTCAATTTGCCGTGCCAGTAATTGCAACAATGCATGGCGCGGAAACCAATGAACGATATTGGCGTGGGGTTAGAAAACCAATTTCTAAGGCGTTGTCACAAGTCAAGAAAATTGTATTAGTTGGCGAACCATTACGGAATTTTTTCAAAAAGTTGGTGAAGAATGATAATAATTTTGCAATTGTGCCAAATGGATTTTTATTCTCTAAAAACATGCTTATTAACAATAAGAGATATTGGCCAGATACTTTAACATTTGTTAGCGCAAGTAATCTTTCTGATGATGCAAAACGAATTGATATAACACTCCTGGCATTTGCCGATCTTGAAAAAGAAAAAAAATATAATTGGACTTATATCGTTATTGGCGATGGTACGCTCAAAACAACGTATGAACAATTAGCATTTTCGCTTGGTTTGAAAGATAAGGTTAAGTTTGTTGGGTTTTGCACGCACGCAGAAGTATATTGTTATCTATTAAAATCCGACATTTTTTGTTTACCTTCTTTTCCAGAAGCTTTCGGAGTTGCGCATCTTGAAGCAATGGCGTTTGGTTTGCTTGCAATCGGCACGCAAGACCAAGGCCCATCCATGTTTATTAAACATGAAGAAACGGGGTTGTTAGTTGAAAGAGACAGCGTCTTTTCACTGAAAAACGTGTTGCGGATGATATTTAATCATCCTGAAAAAATGAAACTAATCGCTTTAAATGGAAAAAAACATGTTCACGAGAATTTTACATGGGAGCAGCATGCTAAAAAATTATCTGCTATATATCAAGAAGTTTAATCAGATGGTATTCATATTAGGATGAAAATAGTATGCCTCTTAATATTCTAATGGTTAGTTCCACTACTTCCATTAATTTAGTATTATTTACACGCACGGCCATTGGTTTCTCCTTTTGGTAATTGTCGATAATTGCACCAAGAAGATTAATCTTTGGTCGGCATTAATTAAAGCATTTCGGAATGTAGTGCCTAGCATTTTAATTACTTGAAAACATTACGAAGTCAGATGATAACTTTTTAAGTATGCTATTTGATGACGATAATTATTTACTGATTGTACAGCCATCTCTATTTTTTCTTTATCATATGGCCAAAATAATACCCGATTTCTCATTGGATAAATCATGTTATCTAAAGGGCTCGGGTGTAGCCGCTCCCAAAGCTCATCTCCTGTGATTGGATCATGAAGACTGATGGGTAAACTCCCCAGTTGCAGAGCTATCGCAAGCCCTGTTGATGTCCATGAGGCGACAAATTTAGGCTTCCATTTTTCAAAGCTTACCTCTAATGGCATTGAAAGATCATCAAGAATAAAATCAGATATGCTCCGATGTAAATGATCAACTACTGCCTTGGGAGCTTTAGGAGTTAAACGGATTACGGTTTGAAACCCATTATTTACCATCCATGTAGTTAAAGATTCAATTGCAACAACGTGTTCATGTCTGCTTGGTGATAAGATCATGATGACGTTATTTTTATGCTTGTTTGATTCTTTATTCATACGAAAAATTTGAGAATTTTTCCAGAGACATTCTAGATAGTGTTCTTCATCAGCCGTAATAACATCCATGCGATCAAACCCAGGAAACAAAATACTGAGCGCTAAAAGCCCATGCTGAAGAAATATTGTCCTGATTTTTACATCAGCAGCTGCAAATGCAGCCATATCAGGTGCCGAGAAGGCTGCCTCATGTATCCCTTTTTTCTTAACCATCTGAAAAAAATGATAGTAGTAAGCATATTGTCCAATATTCATGGCACATCCAGTTAAAAAATAGGGTGCTTTAGAAGAAATCCTTTCTGGTGATTTTTTTATTTTTTTGGAAAATCCAAATGCATGAAGAGCCAATGTAGAAAGCAATTTCCATAAATTCATTTTGCCTATGGCTGGAATACCTTCTTGAGTGATCCAGTTGATTTTAAGTGGTGAATCATTCGCTTCACACTTATATTTCTGATAAAGATACTCCTCACTGGCTGCGCCAAAACCAGCAAAGACACGAG
>Ga0155553_176_pt4 | contig 17993 bp, 24 predicted proteins | sample RifCSPhighO2_12_FD_107210 | JGI IMG/M metagenome (GOLD analysis project Ga0155553, IMG submission 107210) | Gammaproteobacteria bacterium RIFCSPHIGHO2_12_FULL_38_11
CATTGATTGTTGCTGCTTTTGAATTTTCTTTTATCGGTGGATCGATGAGTTATGCTGTTGGTCAGCGATTTGTGCTTGCTGTGCAAACAGCAATTCAATATCACCTGCCTTTTATTTGCTTTGCAACGAGTGGCGGTGCACGCATGCAAGAAGGATTATTTTCACTTTTTCAAATGGCGAAAACAGCAACGGCATTAACGCAATTGGCAAAAGCAAAATTGCCTTTTATTTCAGTATTAACTGACCCAACAATGGGTGGTGTGTCAGCGAGTTTGGCAACGCTGGGTGATATCATTATTGCTGAACCAAAGGCTTTGATGGGATTTGCGGGCCCGCGTGTCATTGAACAAACCATTCGACAAACATTACCCGAAGGCTTTCAGCGCAGTGAATTTTTAATGCAGCAAGGTGCGATTGATAAAATCGTTGATCGTCGTGAAATGCGGGAAACAGTTTACCGTTTATTTTCAAAATTGGGATCGGAAATCAGTTCTCTATGACGCTTGATCACTGGTTCACCCACATCCAACAAATTCATCATAAAAAAATGGACTTTGGTTTGGATCGCATTGGCATTATTGCCGATCAATTATCTTTAAGACATTTTTCTTGTCCTGTTATTACTGTTGCTGGTACGAATGGTAAAGGCTCTTGTGTTAAAACATTGGAATCGATTTATGTTGATGCAGGTTTTAAAACCGCGCTCTACACCTCCCCGCATTTAATGGATTTTAACGAGCGCATTCGAATTCATAATAAAAATATTACAGATGAACAATTAATTTACGCGTTTGAAATAATTGAAAATGCACGAAAAGATATCTTAATGAGTTTTTTTGAATTTATCACGTTGGCGGCGCTTTTTTTATTTCAGCAGGCTAATTGTGATGTCATTATTTTAGAAGCGGGTTTGGGTGGACGGTTAGATGCTGTCAATATTGTTGAAAATGATCTTGCTGTTGTTACCTCAATTGCGTTAGATCACATGGACTATTTGGGTGAAACAAGAGAAGAAATTGCCTATGAAAAAGCGTCTATTGTACGCGCAGGAAAACCGCTTATTTGTGGTGAAGAAAATCCACCTGATGCAATTGCCAATACCGTTGCCGAAAAAAATGGCCTATTAATTCAAATTAATCGTGATTTTTTTATTGCGGCGCAATTTGTCGCGTCTCAAACCCAGCATGAAACATTTTTTTCATGCTACGGCAAAAATTATAATTATGTGAATTTACCAAAAACGCATTTAAAATCACAAAATATTGCAAGCGCTATTCAGGCTGTCGAAATATTAAAAAACAAATTACCCATCATTGAAAAAAATATTGTTGATGGTATAAAAAACACAGTTTGGCCAGGTCGATTTGAATTAATTGACGCTCCCCTATCCGCCGTTTTAGATGTTGCGCATAATCCGCATGCAGCTGCATGGCTTGCAAAACAAGTTCAGCAGTTGCCGGCTGTTGAGCATACGATTGCGCTTGTCGGCATGTTAAAAGACAAAGCGATGTGTGAAACGGTGGCTGAATTGTTGCCATGCACGGATACATGGTATGTTTGTAGTTTATTATCAGAATGCAGTGAGCGCGGATCAGATGGGAGTGAGATTGTTCGATATTTAAAATCCAAGGGCATTCAATGCTGTTACCTTTTTGATTCGATTGCAGATGCAATGAATTCTTTATTGCATGCTGATTGCCAACGTGCTTTAATTTTTGGATCGTTTTATACAGTGGCTGCGGCGAAACACTATATGCAATCTCAGGGCCTCGAGCGTAAGGAACAGGATCTTTAGCCTCGCAATAATTTTTAGGAGAATATAATAATGCAGGAAAGAACAAAACAAAGATTGATCGGCATACTGGTTATCATCGGGTTGTTATTTGTTATCATGTCTTTTTTGTTTCACAATGCGCAGCCGACATTAGCCTTGCATTCTCCTAATTCAGCAGCAATACCTGCGGTTGCCTTGCCTGCTAACACCTTAACAGAAAATCAAAATTCAATGCCTACGCCACCATCATCCGTAACATCCCTTGCTCAAACAAGTAATTCAACCACAGCAGATGACAATGTAACCAGCAACGCTACGACAGCAATGAATGCAGCAGCTGCAGCCAATGCCAATACAAGTAATCACAGTGTTAATATGCCAGTGGTACCTGATGCTGTAGCAGCAACATCAACAGCACAAACACCTGCAGCAACTGCCGCGGAAAATAATCCAGTTAAGCCAATGGCGACAACAACGCCTGCAACTTTTCCTAATCCAACCACAGCATTAACAACGGGTCAGGCTAATGAAGGTCCAACGCAACAACCGATGGTAGCCACAGCGGCGACAGCAGTAATCCCGGCATCGCAAAATACACTGCCAGCAAATGCGCAAGTAGTCGCTACAGCAAAAACACCTTTAGTTGCAGAATCACAGGTGAAACCAGTAACAAAAAAACCACTTGTTGCGCAACACGAAGAACGTAAACCACATGAAAAGGTAATGTTGGCACGCGGAAAATGGATCATTCAATTGGGTGTTTTTTCTGATAAAATTAATGCAAAACACTTGATAACTAAATTACGCGAACACCATTTAAATGTATATGCACATCAAATGAATCATAATCATAAATTAGTCATGGCAGTTTATGTTGGCCCCGAAAAAAATAAACTGCGCGCCGAAAGAATGCAACAACATTTACGCGCTGAATTTAAAATAAATGGAATTGTTAAGCACAACGCTTAGGAGCTTTATATGAGTTTTTTTTCTAACTGGACCAGTTTAGATTTTGTTATTGTTGGCATTCTTTTATTGTCACTTATTGTTGGGCTATTTCGTGGATTTTTTCGTGAAGTCATTTCATTGGTAACATGGTTTTTTGCTTTTTTTTTAGCGTTCCGATTTTCACCTACGTTGAGTGTTATATTAAAGCCTGTTATTTTGAATGACACAGCGCGGCATGTGTTGTCGGCGATTTGTATTTTTATTGTGGTATTAATAATTGGCGTAATTATTCAAAAAATAATCACTTCTCTTGTCAAAATGTCCGGTTTTGGATTTTTTGATCGACTGCTTGGTCTTGTTTTTGGTACAGCACGCGGATTTTTATTTAACACGATTATTTTAGTTATTATTCAAGCAGGGCCACTTCAAAATGCAGCTTGGGCAAAAAACTCGATATTCGCTCCTAAATATAAACCCTTTGTTGATTTTTTTAATAAGATGCTTCCAAAAGAAGTCAACAAGGTATCAGGCTGGGTTGTAGAGAAGCAATAAATTACGCTTCTACAATCATCGGCAATCATTATGCTAGCGCTCAAACTACATCAACTCAAAAAAACCTACGCTAATAAAATCGTTGCGCTCAAGGGTATTGACCTTGAAGTGAATCAGGGTGATTTTATAGGCTTACTTGGGCCCAATGGGGCGGGTAAATCGACAGCGATTGGCATTATTAATTCACTCGTACAGAAAACCAGCGGCACCGTCTTTATCAATGGTTACAATCTCGATACACAATCCAGCTTGGCAAAATCACAAATTGGCATTGTTCCACAAGAATTTAATTTTGGTATATTCGAAAAAATAATTCATATTGTGATGAATCAAGCGGGATATTACGGCATTAACCGAAAAGAATCTGCAATTAGGGCAAAAAAATATTTATCATTGTTAGAATTATGGGATAAACGAAATGAAGTTGCGCGTAATTTATCAGGCGGCATGAAACGGCGATTAATGATTGCCAGGGCTTTAATGCATGAGCCTAAAGTTTTAATTTTAGATGAACCTACTGCGGGGGTAGATGTTGAAATTCGTCGATCTATGTGGGTATTGTTGCGCGAATTAAACAAATCGGGTAAAACCATTATTTTAACGACGCATTATTTAGAGGAAGCAGAAAATTTATGTGACCGTATTGCGATTATTAATAATGGAAAAATAATTCATGATACCACCAAAAGACAATTATTGAGTTTACTAAACAGTGAAACATTTATTTTTGATTTACGTGAACCCTTGTTAGGTAAATTACCGCTTTGCGATGGATTCATCATAAAACAAACGGACTCATTAACACTTGAAGTAGCGAGTGATCAATCACAAGATCTCAATGCGATTTTTATGTTTTTAAATACGCATAAAGTTAATGTAAGGAGTATGCGTAATCATGCAAATCGTCTTGAGGAATTATTTTTGAGATTAACGCAAAAGGGTGAGCTATGACATCAAAACATCATGCGGGCGGAAGCCTGCGTGCACTTAGCTCGAGTATTACATTATGACGCCACGACAAATCTTGATCGCTTATCAGACATTAAAACATCACAGAAACGCGGGCGGAAGCCTGCGTGCACTTAGCTCGAGTATTACATTATGACGCCACGACAAATCTTGATCGCTTATCAGACATTAATAATAAAAGAACTCATCCGCACCTTTCGTATATGGCCACAAACGATTATGCCTGCAGCGATCACCATGACGTTATATTTTTTAATTTTTGGAAAGTTAGTGGGTTCGCAAATTCATCCGCTGCAAGGATTTAGCTACATGCAATATATCGTACCCGGATTAATCATGATGTCGGTGATAACGAATAGCTATATTCATGCATCCGCATCCTTTTTTGGCATGAAGTTTCAGCGTAGTATTGAAGAAATATTAATTTCACCCATGCCAAACGTTATTATTTTATTGGGATTTATCACAGGTGCTGTTATTAGAGCGTTTATTGTCAGCTTGATTGTTTTGTGTATCGCGCTGTTATTTACGCATATCAGCATTGCGCACACCGTGTTAATGGTATTTATTATATTAATGACATCGATATTTTTTGCAACAGCAGGTCTGATTAATGCCGTTTTTGCACGCACGTTTGATGATGTTTCGTGGGTCCCCTCTTTTGTGTTAACCCCCTTAACGTATTTGGGTGGTGTGTTTTTCTCTATTAGTATGCTTTCTGCATTTTGGCGGAAGTTGGCGATGCTAAATCCTGTTTGGTATATCGTCGATTTATTTCGTTACACTATGTTGGGAATTACCGACGCCAATATTTATCTCGCCTTGTTTGTTTTATTATTGGGTTCAGTACTTTTCTTTATTTATGCTTTGCATTTAATAGCAAAAAGTCCGAGGTTGCGCTCTTAATGAAAGTTTTTGATCACACACTTTGTGTTGCCCCCATGATGGCGTATACCGATCGTCACTTCCGCTATTTATTGAGGATCATATCGCAGCAAGCTGTTTTATATACTGAAATGGTTACAGCACAGGCTATTATTCATGGTGATATCAATTACTTACTAGGATTTTCTGATGAAGAACATCCGATTGCTTTACAATTGGGTGGGTCAAATCCATTTCAGCTTGCAGAAGCGTGCAAGCTTGCGACAGACTTTCACTATGATGAGATCAATCTTAATGTAGGCTGTCCAAGTGAACGTGTTCAAAGCGGTTGTTTTGGGGCTGCATTAATGAAAGAGCCTGATTTGGTGGCGGAGTGTGTTAAAGCGATGCAAGACAGTACAGCTATTCCTATTACCGTTAAAACGCGTTTAGGTGTAGACGAATGTGATAGTGACGATTTTTTGCATGAATTGATTGGGAAGATTGCAGAGACGGGTTGTACAACGTTTATTATGCATGCACGAAAAGCATGGTTAAAAGGTTTGAGTCCAAAAGAAAATCGTGAAATTCCGCCACTTGAATATGATCGCGTCTATCGATTGAAAAAATGTTTTCCGCAATTAAAAATTATTATTAACGGGGGGATCACCGATAAAAAATCAATTGAAGCGCATTTGAAGTTCGTTGATGGTGTGATGCTAGGAAGAGTTGTTTGCTCTAATCCGTATTTCCTAAATTTCCCCCCTTTGAAAAAGGGGGGCGACATTGCGCCAGCAATGTCGGGGGGATTTTCTCTTTCCCGTGAAAAGATTATTTTCCATTATTTACCCTATATTTTAAAAGAATATTCAAGCGGCACGCCGCTGCGGCACATGACGCGGCATTTAATTGGATTATATCAAGGTGAGCCGGGCGCGAGAGCATGGCGAAGGTTGTTGAGTGATGCGACGGTGGGTGATCGACAGTTATTATATTTAGTTCAAAAACGCGGCCGCGAGGCTACGTGCGAACCTCGCGATGAAAATAATTTTTTTCGAGATTCATGCTAGGGACGTGCATGCTCCGTCGCTTCCACTCGCTGACGCTCGGGGCTCTGAGTCGTGTCCTACGCGGCGTCTTTTTTTTCTTTGCGTGCGTATTTTTGTTTGAATTTCTCAACGCGACCTGAGGTATCAACTAATTTTTGCTGACCTGTGTAAAACGGATGACAAGCAGAGCAAACATCCAAATGCAGATCTTTTCTGCCATAAGTTGAATGGGTATTGAATGTGTGGCCGCAGCTACAGGTAACAACGACTTCTTCGTATTTTGGATGAATATCAGCTTTCATGGTCACTTCCTAAACTAAATAAAGACAAATTTGCCGCAAAGAATAGCGGAGAATCAGCTTGTTGGCAAGGCCTGCTGCGCTTAAATGCGCTTAAATTTGTAATCCTAGGAGTATAAGCTACACTTAGCGGTATATAACTGAATTCAACGATGGAGAAGGATCATGAAAAGACATATTGTGTGTGCTTTGGTGGGTGCCGGCTTGATGTGGGCCGGTGTTAGTCTTGCTGCTGATTGTACAAATTCCGCAAACTGGAGTGGTAAGGTATCAAGTAAGGATGGTATGCAGTGTATGTCAAAAGTAAATTACATATGCACACTTGATTCAGGCAAAAATAATGTGACTGTTGTCGATGAACTTGAAACTGTCAAGTCTAAGTATGCACTGCCTTGCGCCTTTACAAAAGTTTGTACACAAAGTCAACCAGCGCAAGCTTGTGTTAACGCTTATATTACATTGCGTGGAGCAAATCCGTGTGTTGTTAATCCTACTCTTTGGGTGCCAGCTGATGGATCATCTCAGACATGTATCGGAACTTTTAGAGGCATCCCAAATCAAGTGATCACATGCACCGCTTCATCCGGTGGACTTTCAGTATCTGCTCCCAATCCTTCTGGCGAACCAGGTGGTTGCAGCGGGCAAGCTGCTGCTAGTTGCGCTACCTGTTTAGGTACCTATAGCAGCCAGTAAGCTTTTTTGTAGAGACGCGATTTATCGCGTCTCCTTCACTGAAAAATTTTTTAAAAAATCATTGCCCGCCATACTCATTAATTTTTCCTGATCTAAACACAACGCTAAAATTGTTTTGGCTTGTCGATCAGCATAATGATCGATAACCGCTGTTCTGAATTTATTAATTAACAAAGGAATACCCTCAGCGCGACGGCGTTTATGGCCGACAGGGTATTGGATGGAAACTTCTGGAGAAATCTTCCCTCCCTTAAAAATAATCTTAATCGCATTCCCAATCGATCTTTTTTCTGGATCTAAATAATCAATACTGAATTGTTTATCTTCAATAACCTGTATTTTCTCGCGCAATAAATCAATTTTGGGATTAGCGGCAATTTTATCTTCATAATGTTGCGCCGTTAATTCACCATAAATTAAAGGCACTGCAATCATATATTCTAAACAGTGATCACGATCAGCAGGATTGTTTAACGGGCCTTTTTTGCTGATAATGCGTATCGCAGGTTCTTGTGTGCGCACTTCAATACGTTCAATGTCATCTAATTTATCTTTTACTAAAGGATGTAATTGCATTGCACATTCAACGGCTGTTTGCGCATGAAATTCTGCAGGAAAAGAAATTTTAAATAAAATATTCTCCATGACGTAAGTTCCAAAAGGGCGTTGCAAGCTAAAGGGATTTCCTTTAAATGAAACATCATAAAAACCCCATGTTTTAGCGGTTAAAACAGAAGGGTAGCCCATTTCACCAGCACGGGCCATTAATGCTAAACGAACGCCGCGCGCGGTTGCGTCTCCGGCTGCCCATGATTTTCGTGAGCCTGTATTGGGTGCATGTCGATACGTTCGTAGTGATTGTCCATCGACAAAGGCATTTGAAATAGCATTATTTATTTGATCTTTTGTGCAACCTAATAAATGTGAGACAACGGCCGCAGTCGCAACTTTCACTAAGATAACATGGTCTAGCCCAACGCGATTAAAACTATTGTCTAATGCAAGTACGCCCTGAATTTCATGGGCTTTAATCATCGCCTGCAAAATATCTTTAACAGACAATTTTTTATTTTCACAGCGATTTAAATAGTCGCAAATAGCCAAAATGCCGCCCAAATTATCAGATGGATGCCCCCATTCTGCCGCCAAAAAAGTATCATTAAAATCAAGCCAACGAATTAACGCGCCAATATTAAATGCTGCTTGAACAGGATCCAATTCAAAGTTTGTACCAGGAACACGCGCACCGTTTTTCATTGAAGCACCCGGAACAACAGGCCCTAATAATTTTGTGCAAGCTGGAAATTTTAACGCCATGAGGGCGCAGGCTAAACTGTCTAATAAATCATAATAAGCCGTATTGACTGCTATTTCTGATTCAATTTTATAATCACAAACATAATCAGTAATTTGTTGAATAATTGTGTCAAATAGCTGGTCCCCCCCTTTGAAAAAGGGGGTCGCGAAGCGGGGGGATTTAGTCATTGGGATATTCTCTCGGTGCAGGCCCGTTGTATTCCGACAAAGGACGAATTAATTTATTATTTGCGCGTTGTTCCATGATATGCGCAGACCACCCAGCCGTGCGCGCAAAGACAAAAATTGGTGTAAATAGTTCAACAGGGATGTCACAAAAATGGTATGCCGATGCACTATAAAAATCTAAATTAGGAAACATTTTTTTCTCTTGCATGATAATTTGCTCAATTTTTTCTGAAACAGGGTAAATTATTTTATCCTGTGTTGCCGCAGCTAATTTTTTTGATTCCAACTTGATAATATCAGAGCGTGGATCACCGTGTTTGTAAACACGGTGTCCAAACCCCATGATTAATTTTTTTTGCGCCAACATTTCCTTAATGCCCACTTCTGCTGCTTCAACAGAAGCAAATTGTAAAATTAATTTTAGCGCTTCTTCATTTGCACCACCGTGAAGTGGTCCGCGCAATGTGCCGATGGCGCTGCAAATACAGGAATAAAAGTCAGATAGGGTTGCTGCTGTTACACGTGCCGCAAAAGTCGATGCATTAAATTCATGTTCTGCGTATAAAATTAATGACACATTAATTACATGTGCTTGCAACGAATCAGGTTTCTTTTCATGTAATAAATGCAAAAAATAGCTGCCCGTTGTTTTGTCGTCTAATTCAGTGTTTATTTTTTTATGATTATGGTGATAATGAAACCAATACATTAAAACACCAGGAAAACAAGCAATTAAACGATTGGCAATAGTGATTTGAGTGTGATTTTTCGTTTCGGGTTCACAATTTCCTAAAAAAGAACAAGCCGTTCGCAATACATCCATTGGGTGTGTGGTAACAGGCATTAATTCCAATACCTTTTTTAACGATTCTGGCAGGGCGCGTAATGAAATTAAGGTGTGGCTGTAATTTTCTAATTGTTTTTCTGTTGGTAATTCACCATAAATTAATAGATAAGCAACCGTTTCAAATGTGGCGTGTTTTACAAGATCGTGAATATTATAACCCCGGTAATGTAATCCTGTTTCTTCATGTCCAACTAACGAAATAGCGGATTTTCCTGCTATGATTCCCATTAATCCAGCACTTTGCTCTTTTGTCATGTAATTTCCTTGATTCCGAATCTAGAAAAAAGCTATTGTAACATTAAATTTTATTCATAAAAGGATTTAGGTAATGAAAAATAATATTAGGTTTGTCGCAGTTTTCGGGCTAATAATCGCCATGAGCTCACCTGTTTTGGGGTTTTTAAATAATCCAGATAAAGAATCTCCTGAATACCAGAACTGTTTAAAATGGAAGGAGGTCTGTTATACCAAAACATACTGTATACAGCGTGAAGCGCTGCGCTCCGGTTCTTACCGATGTGTCAAACCGGGGCGCTATGGATTCCATATCTATCCGCGCGAACTAGAACACAATACCAACAACCCTGATACGGCCGATTACTTACAGACGATGGGTTATCGCTGTTATCACAGTTATGCTTCCTCCCCTTGTTTGCAATCACGTAATCAAGAATTTTGTGATTCGAAATGTGTCAAATACCGCAAAACTGTACCAGCTGGCGCTTCGGCTCAGCAAAATAATTGATTTTAGTGTATTCAAATGCTAGAGTTTCGCATGTTATTTACATTTCGAGATCTGCTTACTATGCTCAGTTTTAGTGAACAAGCAAAAATCTGCAAGCACGCTGTTCGCTGCGTTAAAAGTATTTCCGTTATTCTTCGCGTCGTCGTGGTTATTTGCCTACTTTAGCGCATTGGTTTTGCACGCTGAAGTAGGAGAAAAATCATGCAAAACATCCCCCTAAAAAAATACTATTATTATTACGTGAGTGATGTCATGAATTCAAAATTATTTAAATCAAAAGGCTACCCTTGGGTTGTTATTACTTTTTGCGCATTGTTTTTATTTTATAAATATGTGTTACAAATATCACCTAGCGTTATTACGCATACCTTAATGCTTCGTTTTCACCTGGATGGTGCATCGCTGGGTAATTTAGTGGCTATGTTTTTTTACGCGTATTTAGTCGTACAATTATTTGCAGGCCCTCTTTTAGATAAGCTAGGCGCGCGATTATTAACATCACTGGCTATTTTAGCCTGTGCATTAGGTGCGATTTGGTTTTCAAAGGCGCCGACTTTTTTGCAAGCTGCTTGCGCGCGATCGTTAATCGGTATGGGCGCTGCATTTGCTACAGTCAGTTATATGAAAATTGCTGCTGTTTGGTTTAAACCTGAGAAATTCGCTTTTGTGAGCGGCTTATTAGCGACTGCTGCAATGGTGGGTTCTATGTGTGGCCAATTACCGTTTGCATTAATGGTTGTTCATTGGGATTGGCAATCAAGTTTATATTATTGTGGTCTATTTGGTGTTGCTTTGGCTATTTTATTTTATTTGGTTGTGCGAAGTGATCCTTCACATTTATCAGGCGCCACTCAAATAGAAACCAATTTAAATTTTCGTGATATGATGGAAGTCCTGAAGTATCGTCCTAATTGGTACTTAATGTTTTACAGCGGATTGGCTTTTTCACCTTTGGCTGTTTTTGCAGGTTTATGGGGCGACTCATTTTTGGAAACAGCTTATCATTTATCAAAACCAGATGCGGCTTTATTAACTTCAATGTCATTTTTGGGACTGGCGTTAGGTGCACCTTTATTGGGTTTTATTTCTGATCGCCTTCAGAGTCGATTTGGTATTTTGCTCTTTGGATTATTGCTTTCTTTTTTTTCTTTGGTCGCAGCACTTTATTTTCGTGACATGTCACGCTGGGTTGAAGGCACACTTTTGTTTTTTTTTGGTGTAGGTACGGGTGCGTTTATGCTTGTTTTTGCAGTGGGTAAAGATATTAATCCATTAGCGATGACAGCAACGGTAATCGCCTTGATTAATACGGGTGATGCTTTAATTGGTACATTTACAGAACCTTTGCTCGGAAAATTGCTGGATATATTTGGTCGCGGAAAAATGTTGGGGGGTGTAGAGTACTTTAGTACGAATGATTATCATCTTGCGATGATTTTATTGCCCTTGTATTTAATCATTGCCCTGTTTTTTCTGCTGGCACTGAAAAAATCTATTAGGTAATTTATGGATAATTCTGCACTTCTTACTGACTTTTACCAGCTGTCAATGGCCTACGGTTATTGGCAATTGGGTTTAGATGATCAAGAAACGGTATTTCATTTATTTTTTCGGCGCATGCCCAAGCAGGGTGATTATGTTGTTGCTTCCGGATTGCAAGCGGTAATCGATTATTTAAATCAATTTCGTTTTACCGATGATGATATTGCTTATTTAAAAACAATAAAAAATCCTACTTTCTCTGATGAATTTTTAGCTTACTTAAAAACACTGCGTTTTACGGGCGATATTGATGCGATGCCTGAAGGTTCTATTGTTTTTGGAAATGAACCGTTATTGCGAATTAAGGCCTCGATCATATTATGTCAATTATTAGAAACACCTTTAATAAACGCACTTAATTTTTCCTCTGCTGTAGCCACAACAGCCACTCGTATGCGAACCACGGCGGGCAATGATGTATTATTCGAATTTGGATTGCGTCGTTCACAGGGCCCCAATGGCGGATTAACGGCGAGCAGAGCAGCCTATTTAGGTGGTTTTGATGCCACTTCCAATGTATTGGCTGGAAAATATTTTGATATTCCCGTAGTGGGGACTATGGCGCATAGCTGGGTGATGAGTTTTGATGATGAATTAACTGCTTTTGAAGCCTATGCACGTTTAATTCCAGAAAACCTTGTTTTATTGGTGGATACATATAACACAATGCAAGGCGTTGATCATGCCATCGCGGTGGGTAAAAAAAGTGGATTACTTAAAGGTATTCGCTTAGATTCTGGTGACTTAGGTGCATTATCTATTGCAGCACGCGAAAAATTAAATCAAGCAGGGTTATTTGAAACAAAAATTTTTGTAAGTGGCGATATTACTGAAAATCGTTTAATTGAACTCAAGTCAATGAAGGCACCGATTGATGGATGGGGCGTTGGCACGCACTTATCAACATCGTATGATCAACCAGCTTTAGACATGGTTTATAAATTAGGCGCCATAAAAAAAACCAATGCCTGGCAGTACAAATTAAAAATATCTGAAAATCACATTAAAACCAGTGATCCAGGTATTTTACAAGTAAGAAGAGTGTTCGAAAAAGATAAATGGAAAGGTGATATTATTTACCATGAAGATTTTGGTGTGCCTGATTGTATTGACTTTAAAGATTTATTAATACCGATTTTTAGAAAGGGGCAATTACTGAATGAACAACCTTCACTGCATGAAAAAAGGCAATATTGCCTGGAGCAAGTAAAACAGTTTAATGCCTCAAAAGGCGATGGTTATTCTGTTAAGAGAGAAGAACGCTTGTTAGAATTGAAACGTAAATTGATGCGTTAATTAACATGTATGATGAACTTATTATGATGACAGCACTTATACTGGTTGACCTTCAAAACGATTTTTGTCCTGGCGGCAGTTTAGCTGTTGAAAAAGGAGATGAAGTTATTGATGTTGCCAATAAATTAATGCCGTATTTTAAAACAATTATTGCAACACAGGATTGGCACCCCAAAAACCATGCCAGTTTTATTTCTTTATGGCCTGAGCATTGTGTACAAAATTCCAAAGGCGCTGAATTTCACCCTGCATTACATTTTCAAAAAATAACAAAAATCTTTAAAAAGGGAAGTGATCAAAACATCGATAGTTACAGTGCTTTTTATGATAATGATCATTTGAAAAGCACGGGCTTAACGGAATGGTTGCGCTCAAAGCACATAACTGATTTGTATATCATGGGATTAGCAACTGATTATTGTGTTAAATTCACTTGTTTAGATGCGATATCCGATGGATTTACTGTTTATTTAATTCAGGATGGTTGTCGTGGTATTAATTCGGAAAAACACGGTATTGAAAATGCATTGAAAGCCATGCAAACTAGCGGTGTAAAATTACTTTATTCAAATGCAATTTGTGTGTGAGTCGACTTTTCACACCCACACTCTCACCTCACACTGACACTTTATGAACTCCACAGCCATCACAACAGTCGATTTAAAAGCCATCTCACACAACCTTAATTTAATCCGTCAATTAATGCCAAAACTAAAAATTTTGGCCATGGTAAAAAGCAATGGATACGGCCACGGCTTAATTCACATCGCAAATGCAATGCCTACGGTTGACGCATTGGGTGTGGCAACTCTTGCTGAAGCATTGCAATTGCGTGAAGCAGGGGTTGATCGTGATATTGTGGTTATGCGCGGGTTTATCACAGCAGATGAAATGGCTGTTTTTTTAAATGACAATCGCATTATTGCTTGTATTCATGATTCAAACCAATTGTTATTGCTCGACAATAATCAATCGATGCGCAATAAAAAATTGCGGATATGGCTGAAAATTGATACTGGAATGCATCGCTTGGGCATTTCACAACAGAATTTGCAATCTGTTTATCATAAATTAAATAGTTTTCCTTTTATTCAGAAGCCTTTTGTTGTGTGTTCTCATTTGGCGGATGCAGATAATACCAATCATTCCTTCACAGATCAGCAAATAAATAATTTTGAAAAATTAACGAAAAATATGAGTAATGAAAAAAGCTTATTAAATTCTGCGGGTATTTTAGCCTACCCTCATGCGCATTACGATTGGGTGCGTCCTGGATTAATGTTGTATGGTGTTTCACCCTTTCAAACAAATGATCCGCACAATGCCTTGATGAAAAAGTTTATTCCGGCGATGACCCTAACTTCTAAATTAATTGCGATTAAAGCAGTCAATAAAGGTGAAAAAATAGGATATTCATGCACATTTACCGCATCCTGCGATATGAAAATTGGCATTGTTGGAATGGGCTACGGTGATAGTTATCCTCGATCAGCTAAAAATGGCACCCCCGTTTTAATTCGCGGACACCGTTGTCCGATTGTTGGGCGTGTGTCTATGGATGTAATTACGGTTGATGTCTCTCACCTGCCTGATGTTGCGGTGGATGACACAGTGACGTTATGGGGCCCTGATTTATCCGTTGCTGAAATTGCGCAATGTGTTGATACCGTTCCGCATGAATTATTATGTCATTTAACGGGCAGGGTGGTCAGAGTTTATATGTAAAGACGGCGATTTATCGCGTCTCGGCATGCATAACGTGTCATCAGAGACGCGATAAATCGCCGTCTCTACATAAAAAGTCCATTGTGTAAAGCTTTTGACATTCATTTTATTTTGTAAAAAAGTTTCCGAAAATAAAAAAGGCATTACATATTTCGCTAAGGCATCATTCTTCATTTCTGCTGCTTGTAATTTCTCATGCATGTTAAATTTCCATTAATCTTTGCAGTGTGTCTGGGTATTTTCGCACCATTAAAATAAGGGCGGCAGCTTGATCATTTGGAATGGTTTCGCCTTGCTCCCATTTCTCTAGTGTTCTAGGCGAAACGCGGAGTGTAATTGCAAAGACAGCGCGAGACATATGCAATTTTTGACGCGTATTACGAATAATGTTTGCAGTTACTTTTGGGCGAGGTTTTTTTTTGCCATCATAAGTTCGCAGCGTTATTTTGCCTAATTTATACGCATGGATTTCTTCGCTTCCCTGCTTTAATTCTTCAAATAAATTACGTTTATGTTTTGTAGTCATGATTACCATCTCGCTAGTATTTTTTTTAATTCTTTTTTATCATCAGATGATAAATCTGACATTTCGTTTTTCCCGTAAATTGTCATCATGTAAAATTGGTCGAGTTTCGTTTGCCAGTAATAAATTATTCTGACGCCGCCACGTTTTCCCTTGTTATCGGAAGGCCAACGGAGTTTACGTAATCCGCCGGTGCCTTTAATTAATGCGCCTGCATCTGGTTTTTGCATTAAAAAGTCTTGTAGTTCACTGTACTCGTCATCTGTTAAATAAGACGGAAGGTATTTTGTAAAAAAAGTAGTTTCTATGAATATCATATCACAATCCTACCCTTAAAGGGTATGCTTTAATTAAATTTAATTGAGAGAAGATATCATGGTGGTGTAATAGTTCAATACCGTGTTTTTTAGGATTACTGTTGCGGGTAAGGTGGTCGGGGTTTGTATGTAGAGACGGCGATTTATCGCGTCTCGGCATGCATAACGTGTCATCAGAGACGCGATAAATCGCCGTCTCTACATAAAAAGTCCATGACAATCTCAAAAAACGCTTTTGACTTTTCAACATGCGGCATATGCGCGCAGTCGGGAATTGAAATGAATTTTCCATTCCCTAATAATTTTGCTATTTTTTTACCATAACGGGCAGGGGAAATAATATCTTCCTCTCCTGAAATAACAAGTGTTGGTATATTAATTTTATATAATTGATCTGTAAAATCTCTTGTTTTTGTCGCATTTAATTGATTGCGATAACCCATAGCAGTTTGCGGAAAGGGATTTTGTATTGTCCAATGTGCAAAGCCTTTGACATTTATTTTATTTTGTAAAAAAGTTTCAGAAAATAAAAATGGCATTACATATTCGGCTAAGACATCATCCTTCATGCCAGTGGCTTGCAATTTTTCACGCATCGAAAATATCATGCTTCCTATCGTACTTATTTTTGCGCGCGTGCAGACTAATATTAATTTATTTATTTTTTCAGGTTCAGTGAGCGCAATTTGCTGTGCAATAGCGCCGCCCATTGAATGGCCAATAATATGCGCACGTTTAATAGCTAGTGCATCCATTAATTGCAAGGTATCAGTCGCCATCATTTCCATTGTGTAAGGATAATCGGGTGAACCGCTTTGCCCGGCACCGCGATTATCAAAAATGAGTACGCGAAAATGGGGTGTTAATAAACGCAATGCCGATTTCCATACTTGGTGATCGGATGTCATGCCGCCGATTAAAACCAGGTCGTCACCTTGGCCGTGTTGTTCGTAATAAATGGGAATATTATTAATTGTTTTTATTGGCATATATTTTAGTCAGAAGGTATTACAGTTAATAATGCTTCTGGAGAGTAAATGGCGAGTTGCGCCTTACTAAATCCTTTCTCATCGCGAGTAACAATGGCTTGAACGCCGCAATGAATTGCAGCTGAATGCAAAACAGCATCTTCAAAATCAAGAAATCCAGCATCAAGCGCATCTTCAAGAATAAGACGATTAACAGGGGCAATTTCAAAAAGTTTTAATAATGTTTTAATAATTTTTTTTGCTTCCTTGGAGGGCAATGATTTTGTTAGTAGGTAATCAAGAGTTGTGATCGTTGTTGCGCCTAAATAGCCATCAATTTTTCCTGACTCGACCTTGTCAAACAAGTCTTGGGCATAATCAACAAATGGTTTTCGTTCTAATAATAAATCAAGGATGATATTAGTATCAAACATAATTTTCATAAATATTTTTTCTCTAGGTGCTTTTTATAATCCATTTCAGAAAGATTTATTCCTTTTAAAACACCGCGTAATGATCTGGTAATCGGGAGTGATGAAATTTTTTCTTTTGATTTTTTGACATGATTTAAAAGTAAAAAATAGTCCCCAACAATTTGCGAAACTGATTTCCCATGCCTTTTTGAATAGTCTTTGGCGCGTTTAATTAGCAGTGGATTGATTCTTAGTGTAAGTTTTGTTGTCATAATGCCTACCCTGTGTGACGTACATATTTACGGTAACTGTACGTCATTAATTTTATGTTGTCAATTAGATCGTTATGAGGAACCTGCAACAGCGTTCCCCTATAGGCAGATATTCCATGGTTTAATTTGTGGAGATCGTAGCATCAACATGATAAACACCATGGATTGATTTATTTGTACAGGTGACAGAATAAATAGGATTATGGCTGTAACATTGTGAATCAGTAGTCTTTTTATGATTAGCCAGCGCAGCTGGTGTGTATGTGCCAGAAATATTGATTGCGGAATTGCTTCCCGCTGCAAGCGCGATACCTGCTATTTTCTCGGAATTGAGAATAGTGAATGTAAGGACGGTGTTGCCGGTAGGCAGTTCTGTTTCTGTTAATTTCGTTGGACTAAGGTTGGATGATGCAGGGAAAGCATAAAGGTTTTTGATAGTTTGATGAGTTTGATTATTAATTGTGAAGATCATCTTGCTGTCATTTGCTGCAGCAAATGTTGATGTTAGAGTGAATAACCAGCCTGAGGTTAATAATAGAATTTTTTTCATTGAAAATCTCCAAGTCATATTGTTGTTTAAAGATACACTTTATTTTATATCATACTGTTGCTACCGTAAATCGATAATTGCCATTAATTATTTTTATTGGATGAGCCCGTATTTTGCATATCCATCTGCGTATCAATCCCGGATTCCATTTGTTGCTGTAAT
>Ga0155553_121_pt3 | contig 17139 bp, 12 predicted proteins | sample RifCSPhighO2_12_FD_107210 | JGI IMG/M metagenome (GOLD analysis project Ga0155553, IMG submission 107210) | Gammaproteobacteria bacterium RIFCSPHIGHO2_12_FULL_38_11
TAAATCTTTTAGGCAATCGTTTAATTTTTCTGCAGTGAGTTCTGATTCGCGAAACACAATAGCCGCTTCTTTTCTCTGCAAAAACAAAGCATTTTCATATTGATGATCGTCTGCAGCAAAAGGATAAGGAATTAAAATACCGGGCAATCCAGCAGCTGCTATTTCAGAAACAGTTAATGCGCCCGAACGACAAATAACCAAATCTGCCCATGCATACGCTTCTTCTATTTTTTCAATAAAAGGAGATACGCGATAAATCACTTCAGGCCATGATTGATAACCTTCAAGCACGGTTTGAAAATCTTTCTGGCCCGTTTGATGCCAAATAAAATAAGACTCTCGATCATCAAATAAAGATACCCATTTTGTCATTAATTGATTGATCGTTTGCGCGCCTTGGCTGCCACCTAATACTAAAATTCGATAGGGTTTCGCATAATGTTTCGTGTGTGTGACGTTTTGAATAGCAGCGCGCACAGGATTTCCGACGGTGATTGCATGCTTTCTTTTCGAAAAAGTATTAGGAAATGCTTGTAATACTTTTTTTGAAAAGCAAGAAAGTAATCGATTGGTTAAGCCTGCTTTTGCATTTTGTTCGTGAATAACAAGGTGTTTGCGCAACAACCAAGCTGCGATTCCACCGGGACCACTTGCGTAACCACCCATGCCCAACACCACATCTGGATTTATTTTTTTAATCATGCGATAGGCTAAAAATACGGTGTACAATAAACGAAACGGCGCAATAAATTTTTCACATACACTTTTTCCGCGAAATGTTTTAACAGGTAAAAAATATAACGGATAGCGATCGGCAATTAATTTTTTTTCCATACCCGCTTCAGTGCCGATCCACTCAATAACAACACCTTGCTTTTGCAATGCATCTGCAATAGTTAATGCAGGAAAAATATGTCCGCCGGTACCGCCGGCGATGATTAATAGTTTTTTCACATTATTCCTTTATTAAAATTAGGATAACAAAATCGCACACTCTGTTTAATTTATTTTAATTTAAAAATCGCCTGTGGATCTTTTGCCGAGGTGGCAATTCGATTGATTAAATTCATTTCCAACATTTTTTTCAGGCGTGTTCTTGCTGTTCTTGTCGTTACTTTCCATAATTTTGCTATTTCTGTCGTGCTTAATTCTGTTTCGTGATTTAGTTTTTCAGTTAATTGTTTTTCCCATGGCGTGAGTTCAACAGTAGAGGAATCTGCTGTATAAAGCGTAACGCGAAAATGGGTATCAATTTCTTGAAATAAAGGCGATTTCGCCCTTATTTTTTCATAAACCGCCAGAATTCTTTTTAAACCTGTCCCTAGCTGTTCAATTAATTTTAATTCGCGAAATAATCGACCTAACACTCGATTACGCATCCGTGATACACCTGATAATGCGAGCGCCATTGTTTGTCCATAAGGCAATGATCCAGGGTTTGTGATTTCTATGCGATCCGAAAAAATAGAAACCTGGATTCGACTTCCTTTTAGCGCATAATCTGCATGAACAACAGCATTAATAAATGCTTCGCGTATTGCCTTTTCTGGATATTGTGAAATATCTTTGCGTGCACCCGCCTGTATTTCTGCTCGCATCTTAGTGTTTCGCCTAATAAACGCAAACACAACCTCATGCGCCACAAGTAATGACGAATGAATTACTTGCTGATCAATAATTTCTTCATGTGTTTCATCGGCGAAACAAACACAAGCAATAGCTGTGTCCGGAAACCATCGGAATCGATCAGGGCAAAATAATAAAATACCTGCATTTGTTGGACGTTGCTGTGCATGCTGTCGAGTAATTAATCCTAATGATTCATATTGTTTTTTAGTGATTTCGCCAAACACGGGCGATAAATAGGTTGAAATTTCTTTACTATCCAAATCATTTATGCTGGCTTTTATGCAAGGTAATTCATCAAACGAAATATTTTTTGCTAACATTTTTAGTGATAAAATAGTTTCACTATCGGCAGCACGATTTGTTGAACCCACGCGAATATAAGTGCCTCGCTCTAATCCAGAAGATTTTAAATAAACAGGTCCAGCCAAATGTGGCACCTGGATAATGAGTAACTCCCTATTTCGAAAAGTGATAATTTGAATATCAGGGATAACGAGCGGTTCAATCGAGTCAACAATTGCACTGGCTAATCTTTCTTCATCTTGCAATGGATTTTCAACGCCAATCACCTTATTTTTTTTGTCTTGGACGCCGATAACAATATTGCCGCCGGCAGTATTTGCAAAGGCAATCACCGTTTTAATAATTGGCATTAATGATTTTGCATTTTCTTTGAATTCAAGTGCTTTATTTTCATTTTGAACGAGTAATAATTCCAGCATATTAAGAGCATCCGTCAACGATATACTAGGAAATTAACACGGAAGCACACGGAAGTCAAATCGTTTCCGTGTGTAATCACCCCTGCATTTTACGCCTGCGAATTTTGCCAAACAGCTTGCTGCCCATTAACTACATTATGTTTGCATCCCAGCGCTTCACGACACCCTTTGCCTCAACCGTGACGACGATGTCGAAACAGAAACCGATTGCACTTCATGCGCTACACGCAATATAATCCCCATCGCAGCACAACTCACCCATAAACTACTGCCACCATAACTAATTAAAGGTAAGGTCAAGCCTTTTGTCGGCAATAATCCAATATTGACGCCAATATTAATAATGGTTTGAAAGGCAATCCACAACGCAATTCCCCAAGCAGCAAATCCAGCAAACCACTGTTCTTGTCGAAGTGCTGTTTGCGCTAAATAAATAATGCGGGCAATCAAAATAACAAATAAACCTATTAGCAATAATTCACCAAGCAAACCCAATTCTTCGGCAATCACTGCAAAAATAAAGTCGGTATGCGCCTCAGGCAAATAAAATAATTTTTGAACGCTATTTCCCAAGCCAACACCAAATAGTCCGCCGCGACCAAAAGCAATGAGCGATTGTGTTAATTGATAACCTGAACCATAAGCATGATCCCATGGATTTAAAAACGTGGTTAATCGCTGCAATCGATAAGGTGTTGTTATTGCCAATGTTGCCATAGCAACAACAACACCCGATAACATCAATAAAAAAGGCAATAAACGTGCACCGGCAATAAATAATAATGACAATACTGTCATGGCAATAACACTCGTTGCACCAAAATCAGGCTCTAACAATAACAATAAACCCATAATCACAAAAAAAATCATCGGCTTAATAAATCCTGATAAACGCGTTTGCACTTCTTTTAAATGACGCTGTAAAAATCCTGCTAAATATAAAATCGCCATTAATTTCACAGCTTCAGAAACTTGCAGCGAAATAAAACCCAAATGAATCCAGCGACGTGAACCGTTAACAACGCTACCAATACCAGGCACTAATACTGCCAATAAAACTAAAAAACAAAATAACAACAAAGCAAAACTCATTTTTTCCCAAGTTGAAAGCGACACACGCGCTATTCCCCACGCCAGCGCTAAGCCTGAGACCAAAAAAATTAACTGCCGGCATAAGTAATGAAAAGGTTCTTGATAAAGACGATCAGAAATGACCATGGAAGCTGATGAAACCATTAACAAGCCGAACAGAATTAAAACGAGTGCGACAACCAGGATCCAGCGATCGCAGTAAAAAGTGTTTTGTTTAGTCATGGTGCTCCTTGTGATCAGGGATAAGGGATAACTGATCCCCGATAACCGCCTTTATAAAATCATCCCCACGCGCCATATAATTTTCATACTGATCTAAACTGGAACAAGCCGGCGCCAATAAAACAATATCACCTGGTTGAACCATTTTTTTGGCCGTATTCACTGCTTCATCCATATTACGCACACACGTTATTTCAGCGCAGCCCAAAAGTGCCGCTTCTAACAAAGGCGCATCTCGCCCTAATAAAATAACATGTGACACATGTTGTTTCACAGGTAATTTTAACAGATCAAGGTCAACCCCTTTGCTATCACCTCCAGCAATTAAGATCAATCGTCCTGTTGCACGTTGCGCAATGCTTTCAATCGCCGCAATGGATGCACCCACATTCGTCGCCTTTGAATCATTATACCAAGCAATATTATTTTCAGATTTTACCAATTGGCATCGATGCGCTAAGCCTGAAAATTTTTTCAATGTGTTTAACACGCTTTCAATTGGCAATTTTAAAATAAAACACATAGCAAGCGCTGCCAAATAATTTTGATTGTTATGCCGCTCTTGTAAAATTAAATCGGAAACTGCAATTAATTTTTTATCACCATGGCATAAATAATTTTGATATAAACCAAATTGATTTTTATCTGGTTTATTTAGTGTGAATTGAAGAACAGTATTTTTAAAATTTATATCTTGCCAGCTATTTTTTTCATCAAAATTCACAACAGCGTTTTCACAATTCATATAAACACGCTGTTTCGATGCTAAATAATCATTAAATGTGGCGTAGCGATCCATATGATCTGGGCTCACATTAATCACCACCGCGACTTTTGCCTTTAGAGAATAAGTTGTGTCTAATTGGAAACTTGATAACTCGACAACATAGTAATCCGGTGTCGGTTGCATCATTGCCTCAAGAACAGGCAATCCAATATTGCCGCAAATAATGGCTTTTTTTCCAACATTGTTAATAATGTCGCCCATTAAAGTTGTTAAGGTTGATTTTCCGTTTGAGCCGGTAATGGCCACAATAGGCGCTTTTGCATCCCGAGCGAATAACTCAACATCACCCATCACAGGAATATTTTTTTCAATGCATTGCACAATGCAAGGTTCTGCCAATGACATGCCGGGGCTCACAATCAATGTATCGGCCTGCGAAAAAATACTTTCTTGAAATTTTCCCAAGTGAATTTTTACATTGGGAAATTCTTTCTGGCAATCTGCTAATTTCGGCGGATTCTCGCGTGTATCGACAACGGAGACAAGCCTGTTTTTTGAGATGAGATAGCGCACACAGGATAACCCAGTAAGGCCAAGGCCGATGACGAGATGGTGATTTTTTTGCATAGAATACATCTTTTCAGTTAATGAGATTTTATAAAATATTGCAGTTTCTACAGCCTGTTGCGAGACTTGCACGCAGGCTTCCGCCAGCGTTTCTGTACTATTTCTAGTTAAAAAGATATTTAATAAGCGGATCGACCAATTGATATCTATTTTCTGAATCGCTATATAAATAATCCTTTTTACACAAAGTCTCAATTGCTTGCTGTGCGCTGGATGCAGAAAAACGCGTTGCATTCAAAAATTCTTTCGACAACGGCTGCATAATATCAGCGTATTTTGCAGCACAAATCAGCATTTTAGCCTGATTTTTACTCAACAACTCTATTTCAGAAAGAATATTAGATTTTTCTTCAAACGCATATTTCTTCCAAGTTTGTAACACAGTTTCACTTGATGGAATATTATCGTCAAACCATAATTTATGACATAACACGTTTAAATAATAAGGATGACACTCTGAAAAATTAAAAATAGAATCAATCGTGTCCGCATCCAAGTGATCATGCCATTTTATTTTTGCCAAATGCTGTATGAAGGGTTTGTAATCATCTTTGCTAATTCGCTCCAAACTAATTCGGTCGCATAATTTATATAATGGTTTCTTGTTATCATAAAACATGCCTTCAAGAATACGTCGATTACTTCCTGAGAAAATGAATGAAATCATTTGAGATTGTTGCGCGATGTGTCGCAAAGAACCTTCAATTGTTCCTGATGTGGATATCTCAGCAACACGTTGGAATTCATCAAAAAATAAAACAACTTGTTTCTTTCTTTTTATTAACAGCTCATCTAGCTTTTTTAATGCACTGAGTATAGTTTTTGCAGGCGCGCTTTCAGATTTTCTGAGTTCAATTTTCATTTCCGTACCATGATATTGAAAACTGACATTAAGTTCTGAAAAAAATTGCGTAACAAATTGAATAGCCTTGGCAGCAGTGGATTCAACAGAGTAAACCAATTTTGCAATACCTGTCAGAATACTGTTTTGTATTTCCGTATCATTCAGTTCTGCATACAGATCAATTGTGGCGCAAGGTATTTTTAATTTATGAATGACGTGTGTTACTAAGCTGGTTTTTCCATAACGTCGAGGTGACATCAGCAATGTTGGGCGTGTCTCTTGAATATTTTTCAAAAGATGCTGTTGTTCTATTACGCGATTGCAAAAGTTTTGGCCAAGGGCCAATCCTTGAGGGAAAATTTCTTTATGCATCGTTCTTCACATCCCCTTTCGCATTTCATAATTTATGTTTCATATTTTATGTTTCATAATTTATAAAGTAAAGGAATTTATTCATTATATTTAAAATCAATTAATTACGGAGGCAGGTAAGGAACATGCTTGTTTGCGTCCATAGTGTATTGTATTCTCAATAAAAGGAGCGCGGAAATGACGTTTGGACTAGCCGCAACTGATTTTAAAACACTCATGCGCATTATCATAGCGCATTCTGCGCAATTGCAGCGTGTCATCCTATTTGGATCACGTGCACAAGGTGATTACAAAACACATTCCGATATTGATTTAGCAATTGATTACCAACAACCTAAAAAATCTAGCGAAACAACATTACAGGAAGATTTCGAATCCAGTTCATTACCCTATACAGTCGATCTCATTGATCTCGCACTTGAAAAGGACACTCGGTTAAAAACATTTATTCAAAAAGAAGGGGTTGTTCTGTATGATGAAGCATCAAAAAGCAATGGAGATTTTTGGATGACTTACGCAATATTAAATGAAAAATTGTCGGATTTTCAGCTGGCATTATCGCGCCTAGATGAAGCGCTAACAAAAAATATTGAAGCAGACAGTCTCTATTTAGATGGCACCATTCAACGATTTGAATTTACCTATGAGCTTTGCTGGAAATTAATGAAAGCCTATTTAAGCTATCTCGGTATTGATGCAAATAACCCAAGAGCTGCGATCAGAGAAAGTTTAAAGCAAAATCTCATTCAAGATAAAAATACACCTGAATGGCTCGAGATGATTGAAAAACGCAATTTAACAACACACACTTATCACAAAACAATGGCACTGACTGTCTATGCAGGCATTCAATCTAGCTTTATTCATCTGCTGCATGATTTCGAAAAGAAAGTTTCACCATTAATTGTTGCGATAGCCAAATAGTTGTCAAATCATCCCCCGCCTTCCCAACCGCCATTTCACACTCGCCATCAAAAACGGAATGATATTATGTGAAACAGCTGAAATCGTACGCAATACTCTGGCCGCTTCTTTCATTGTCGCGCCCGACCCCGTGTAATCATCCAACAATAACACTGCACCTGCTGGTATTTTTTCCTGTAATCGCGCAGTCATTTTATTATCGACATTATAACGACGTTGATCGCTATTCAATAATTCGCCTTGACGGGCTACGGGAACATGTCGCCAAAATAAATAGTCTGCAAAAATTGGTACTTTTAGTTGCTCCGCAATCCATTGCGCAAAATAATCTCTCTGCACCCATGTTCTCGATGGGATTGCAATAACACATGCAATAGTATTTTTTTGCGTTAATGCAATTAATTCTTTTTTAATTAATGCTAATAATTCATCGTTTATTTTCAAATTTTGAGACCGTTCACGCATAAATTGAATAAACAAAGGGGATCGCAATTCAGCATTAAAAATAGAAACACCTTCGGATATTTTATGTTTATCCACTAAATTTAATTTTACAGTACGGCTGGAAACCCATTTTTCAATATCACCTGATTTTTCGGCATTTTTAGCCATTGACAATAAAGGTCGACAAACATCACATCGACCGCATGCCACTGCATTGATATCACCCAACGCGATGCGTAATATTGCCATACGACAATGATTTTTCTTCTCACCATAATTTAGCATTGCCTGTAATTCTTGATGTCGCATTTGATATTGATTTTTATAACGCGTTAAATCAGGCAACACTGGTTTTTTTGTATCCACGTAAACTTGAGATCGACCTTGCAATGCTTTGCGTAAATATTTTTGATCAATTAATTCAGCAATAACGACCGTAACAATTGTTGGATGTAACCCAGACAAACGTTTAATATCCGTTAGTTTAAGGGGCACTTTAGATTTTTTCACCACCGCTAAAATTTGTTGAAAATTTTCTGCCGTTGGCTGCGCAGATGAAATAAAATGTTCTTGAATTTTTTTATCATGTGCATTAAATAATAAAATACCTGAAGCAGGCAATCCATCACGACCACAACGCCCGACTTCTTGATAATAAGCGGTAATTGAACCCGGCATATCAAAATGAATAATAAACCGCAAATCTGATTTATCAATGCCCATTCCTAACGCATTAGTTGCGGCAATCACTTTATATTTTCCAAGCGTGAATTCATGCTGTAATTGTTTTTTGGTTTCTGAATCAAAACCCGCATGATATGCCGCTGCATTCACTTTTTTTGATTTTAAATAATCAGCAACCAATCGCGTATTATCACGGGTTGCACAATAAACCAGCCCATTACCTTTGAAATTTTTGATTAATTTAGCGAGCTCAGATAATTTATGAGCGACACTTTTGGCATTAAAAACCCTTAACTGAATATTGGGACGATCCATGCTTTCACGATGAACCGGTATTTCTCGATTAGATGTTGTTAACTGCTGCTTAATATCATTTTGTGTTTTGGCATTTGCCGTTGCGGTTAGCGCCAACACCTTAATCGACGTATTCTTTTTTTCAAGCAATTCAACTAAACGAATGATTTGACGGTAACTCGGCCGAAAATCATGCCCCCATGTCGAAATACAATGTGCCTCATCAATTACAATTAAATTAACTGGCAAGCTCAATAAAAATTCAACTTGAGCAACGCGGTCTAATTGTTCAGGTGATACAAATAAAATTTTTAGACGCCCATTTTTTGCATCTTGTTTTACAGCGTTATTATCACTTTCTGCTTGATCGCTGTTGATTGACGCAGAAGCAATATCAAATCGTTCACGCAGCTGCATGATTTGATCGCGCATCAGCGCTAAGAGTGGCGAAATAACCAGTGTGATGCCATCAAGTACGACAGCGGGTAATTGGTATAATAAAGATTTACCGTGCCCAGTAGGTTGAATGCAAAGCAGTCGCTCTTTTTCCATCAAAGTGCAAATGGCTTCGAGCTGCCCAGGACGAAATGCATTAAACCCAAAGCGGGTTTTTAAAATGGTTTCGAATTGATTTTTCATGGGGTCAAAGATAGCAAATCCAGCGAGAAAAGCCATACCGTGTTTTGCAAAGCCTTTTGCACCCGACTAACGTCGGGGCTTCTGTATTAATTCATCAGAAAAAAGGAATACTGGAATCGCGCATTGCCAAATTTGCCGATAGCTTAGTGAACAATTCGTGTGCTGGCTGCATTAAATCAAGCGCACCATCATATTTTCAGTAAGTTAGGTCATAATTCACTAAATTCTGTTGCCCTGGATTTTTATGAAGTTAGCAATAATGCTGTTGTTCATAATCAGATACAATTTAATTCTGAACAACAGAAGCGAATATTGATCTGTTGTTCATAATCAGGTACAATTCAATTCCGAACAACAGAAGTGAATATTGATCTGTTGTTCATAATCAGGTACAATTCAATTCTGAACAACAACTGGTTTACCGTCATGACCCACACAATTTTCTCAAGAGCAGATGAATTAAAAATACTCGAATCATTTTATTCCTCTGCAAGACCTGAATTTCTCGCTATTTATGGTCGACGCAGAGTTGGTAAAACTTTTTTAATCAACGAGTTTTTTAAAGATAAAAAAAATACCTTGTTTTTAAAAATCACAGGACTTAAAAAAGGCTTAATGCGCGAGCAAATAAGAAATTTCATTCAGCAAGTAGGCGATGTATTTCACGGCGGCGCATCATTAACTATACCAAAAAATTGGAATGATGCCTTTATCACTCTTCACAATGCGATAAAGCAAACACCAAAAGATAAAAAAATTATTTTATTTTTTGATGAGCTACCATGGATGGTCACTCGCAATTCACGGCTATTGGAAACATTGGAGTACCAATGGAATCAACATTGGTCTGACGATGATCGAATTAAATTTATTGCATGTGGCTCATCGTCATCTTGGATTGTCAAAAAATTAATAAAAAGTAGGGGTGGATTTCACAACAGGGTAACAAAAAAAATTCATTTAAGTCCATTCACACTCAGCGAAACAAATGATTTTCTGATCCAAAATAAAATTAAACTAAACCATGCACAAATATTATCAATTTATATGGCAATAGGTGGCATACCATTTTATTTAATGCAAATTAAAAAAGGTCTGTCTTCTACAGAAATCATTGAAGATTTGGCTTTTAGCCAGGACAGTTTCTTGCTAACTGAATTTGATAATTTATTTTCCTCTCTTTTTGATCACTACGAAGATTACATCGCCATATTGAAAATCATTGCAACAACACATTACGGTATTTCCCAAGAAAAAGTATTGAATCAATTAGATCCGTCCTTACAGGGAGCACGCGGCTTAGCTATTTTAAATGAACTAGAAGAATCTGATTTTATCATGGGATTTAAGCCACACTTTCACAAGAAACGAGGCATTTATTATCGTGTCATTGATGAATACACACTCTTTTACTTTAAATGGATTGAACCGATCAAAAATACACTGCATGAACATTCGCTTACCGAAGGGAATTGGCAAGACATACAAAATTCAGCGGAATGGCATGCTTGGGCAGGTTATGCGTTTGAATCTATTTGTTACAAGCATATTTCACAAATTAGAAAAGCATTAAAAATATCTCCTGCCGCCATTGCAGATACATGGCGCTACGTACCAAGAAAAAAAGAAAAGAATGAAGGTGCTCAGATTGACTTATTATTTGATCGAAAAGATAATGCCATTACGCTATGTGAAATTAAATACAACAACAAACCACTTATGATTACAAAACAACTAGTGAATGATTTATTACAAAAAGAAACCGTGTTAAAAAAACAAACTGGCACAAAAAAACAACTCTTCTGGAGTTTGATTTCTGCCAACGGCATTCAGAATAATTTTTATTCTGAGGACGTAATAAGCGGCGTTGTTACATTGGACGATTTTTTTGATTGAAAATATTTTTCACAGCTATCTCAACTTCAACGTCGCCAACCCCAGCAACACCAAAATCACGGTGATAATCCAAAACCGCACAATCACTTTCGGTTCAGACCAACCCAATAATTCAAAGTGGTGATGCAATGGTGCCATTTTAAAAATACGTTTTCCACGCAATTTAAAGCTCGCGACTTGTAAAATAACAGACAGGGTTTCAGCAACAAAAATACCCCCCATCACAAACAAGATAATTTCTTGTCGCACCATCACCGCAACAATTCCTAATGCGCCACCCATGCTCAGCGATCCTACATCACCCATAAATAATTGTGCGGGGTACGAGTTGTACCACAAAAAGCCCAAACCAGCGCCAGCTAATGCCCCACAAAACACCATTAATTCGCCAATATTGGGCAAATACGGTAATGATAAATAATCTGCAAAATGAAAATTACCAGACACGTATGCAAAAACACCCAAACCCATGATCACTAAAATCACTGGCATGGTTGCCAATCCATCCAACCCATCCGTTAAATTAACGGCATTGCTCGCACCAATAACAACAAAATATGAAAATAAAAAATAGAAAAGTCCTAAATGAATCATGACATCTTTGCAAAAAGGGATAACCAGTTGCGTCGTACTACCACTGCTTGCTGTGAGATAAAGAATCGATATTGCAATGAAAGTAATCACTGATTGATATAATATTTTTTTGCATGCTGATAATCCTTTTGTATTTTTCTTCGTTATTTTTCGATAATCATCGATAAAACCAATCGCACCAAAACCCAAGGTGACGAATAAAGCAATCCAAATATAAATATTGTTTAAATTAGCCCAGAATAAAATACTTGCTGTTAATGCAATTAAAATTAAACTACCCCCCATTGTCGGCGTGCCTGATTTTTTTAAATGCGATTGCGGACCATCTGTTCGCACCACCTGCCCGTATTGCAATTTTTGCAAACGACACACAAATGCAGGGCAAGCAAATAAAACAATGAATAATGCTGTTAACGCCGCACCAATCATTTGAAATGTTAAATATTGAAAGACACGCAGAAAATGCAGGTCATTCATAAAAAAATGGGCTAGCCAAAAAAGCATACAAACCTCACCAATTAAATTTTATTTTCGCAGATGCAAATTTTAGCCGTTGCCTATACGAATCATCCTAACTTGTTATCTTATCAAGCTTTTCCCGTTTATTACCATGAAAAACATGCCAAAATTGCTCAAAAGTTGATAATTGCTTCGTAAAAATAAACATGTTCTAATCCAAATCACAGGATTTTTTAGCACAGGGATACGTAGAGGAAATAAAAAATAAAACAACATGGAGAAAAAAATGACTGCACCAGCAAAATTTATTTTTATTAAAGGTGTCATGAAACTCAACCCCGCATGGCAAGCACAACAAACACGTAGTGTGGCCGCACAACCCCCATCAACACTGAAAGATCCTGAAAAAGCATTAACCATCGTTTCTTCTACACAAGATATTGCGCAAGCTTCTGATGCGCAAGAAAAAGCAACAGGACAACCCATGCAAGTGTCTGACGCAACGGTTTCCACCATGGAAATTATGCAAGAAGACCCCGCATTCACGGATGCTTTTAAATCAAAAAAACCGATTGATGGCGGCGAACTTCTTGAAATAATTTCAAAACAATTTTCACATCTTGAGGTACCTATTGGCTTACTCAACAAATTGCTCGCGCTAACGCAATACCAAATGCATTTTAAAATTGATGACAGCAGTTCCATGGGCAGCGTAACAGATTCTTCTCTGAAAGATGCTTCCACTTTCATCAAACAAAGAGCACATCCAACAAGACTCGCAAATGCAAATGAAGCCATAACACGTTGGGAAGAAGCAGAAAATCGCCTCCATCGCTTCATCGAAATGTTAGCTTACATTCCAATCAATCCGATTACATTGAGTTTTTTAAATAAACATGATCGTGTTGTATTGGTGCGTGAAGGAAAAACACCCGAAGAATTTGCAGCTGATGCACATCGACAAATTGCTGAAGCATTTAAATCGGGGCCAAATGGTCTAACACCCATTCATGCAAACCTAACTGAAATGTTTCGCAACACTGATCAAAAAGTAATGCATTATTTACTGACCGATGGTGTACCTTCTGATGCAACGGAAGAACAAGTATCAGCATTGGTTCTCAATCGCCGCAATCCAGAAAATAATCCGCTGACATTTTTAAGCTGCACAGACAAAGACAGTGAAGCAAAATGGATGAAGGACATCGAAGAAGCAGCGCCTTTTTGTGCTGAATACGATGACTTTAATGATGAACGTGATGAAGTAGCAGAAAAGCAAGGTCCTGCTATGCCCTTTTCACGCGGATTATATGAAGTGGCAAATTTGGTGGGTGCAATTAATCCAGATGATCTTGATGCAATGGATGACACTGTCCCCTTCACCAAAGGAACAATGGACAACCTCATGGGTCGCGTAACAACACTCCAAGAATATGAATACTATTTTAGACAAGTGCCTATCAATAGCAAAACACCACAACTCTTCACTGCAGACTTCCAACAATTTTGCAGAACAGATATTGTGGCAAATGAAATTGAGAGTGTAAGACGTTACAGAGCAGGTTTATCGCAAGCAGCTGCTTCTGGTCTTACCGGTCGACACGCTACGTTTGGTCATTCACAACAACCAGCACAAGGTGTTGTGGTACAACAATATCCAGGATATAGTGTGTAGCAATTAATTTACAGAAGACGCGATGGATCGCGTCTTTTAATCCTCGATACAAGACACAACGTCACATACATTTCTTTCATCTGAATCAAAACAAATGCCCATTAAATGAATTGGTTTTTTTTGCGTTTTATATTTATCAGCATAATGACGGTCTTTAATTTGCTGTAATGCCGAAATCGCATCGCCATTTTTTTTAAGCTTAAATTCTAATATTAATATTTTATCTGGCAACTCGATGGTTAAATCAATTTTACCCACATTGGTTGCATCTTCTGCAATCGTTTTATAACCCAAGGCACAAAAATAACTGTAGACAATGCTTGCGTAAAAACCTTCATAATGCTGAATATCATTATTGCGATACCAGTCATGTGGAATACTGGAAAAATAGCCGTGAAACACCTCACCTAAACCCTGTAAATCTTTTTTTGCTAAGCACGCAACCAACTTATTCATATTGGCGCTTTGCAATAGCGTTGTCGTACCCATTCTGGCTAATGCGTTATTTAAACTTGCCTTCACTTCTAGGTTCGGATAACTCAATACATAGCCACGCATTGCACCGATCATCGTTTCCGCCTTAATAGTCAAATAACCCGTTTGAAACAATAATGTCGGCAAGGGGATATCGTCTATTTCAAAAGTCGATAAACTGTTTTCTGAAATGTGCACCTCTTCCATCTCGGGAAAATAATAATGATAACGCTGAATTAATTTAATTAAAAAAGCAGGGTTGCCTGTTTCAAACCAAAAACTGCGATATTGAAAACCTTTATCGAAAAACAACAAAATATCAAAAGGATTATACACTTTTTGTATTTCAGTACCGGCGAAATTATAACCGTTGTACCATAATTTCAGCATCGCTTTATCGACATTGCCTGCGGTTAAATAATCTGAAAAAGTGTTTTCTAATTCTGCTTGTGTATAACCACAAATATCCGCATATTTTGCATCTAAGCTAATATCATTTAAATTATTTAATCCGCTGAATAATCCCACTTTGCTGAATTTTGAAACGCCCGTTAAAAAAACAAACTGCAAATGCGCATCATTATCTTTAATTACACCATAGAAACTCTTTAATATTTCTCGGTTATGATATGCCGATTCGGGTTGATCAATCACATCTAAAATCGGCTTGTCGTATTCGTCGATTAAAATAACCACTTTTTTCGAAACACTTTGTTCAGCAATGCTTTTAATTAAATAATCAAACTGTGTTTCGTAAGTGCGGTCAGGCAAAATGATGTTATACAGTGTTGCATGAGCGGATAACTGCGCTGTAATAATATCGCGTAATACCGCCCCACTCTCTATTGCCGAACTCATTGCAAAACTCACATGAATAACGGGGTATTGCGTATTCCAATCCCAATGATGCTCAAGATATAATCCTTTAAAAATTTTCTTATTGCCTAAATACGCTTGTTTTAACGTATCTAATAATAAACTTTTTCCAAAGCGTCGTGGGCGCGAAAGGAAATAATATTTTCCAGAAACAAGTTCATTGATGAGCCGCGTTTTATCAACATAAGTATAATTATCTGAAATCATTCCTTCTAGCGTTGACAAACCAATAGGCAATTTCTTTTTTATATTCATCACTCACTCCACAATCGCATTCACCACGTTTTTCATTTTCATGCTATTTGACCCTTTCACTAACACGGTCACCTGATTTGATAATGATAACTTCAATGCTTCAATTAATTTTTCTTGGCTGTCAAAATGCAATGCATTTTTTCCAAAGGCATTAGCAGTCAATGCCGTTTGCACGCCATAACACAATAATTGTTTCACACCTGCATCACGTGCATACAAACCGATTGTTGTATGCATTTCTTGTGCGTGTTCACCCAACTCTTTCATATCGCCAAGCACCAAAATAGCATGGTCTGATCGGCGTGTTAATAAATCAATGGCTGCTTTGACCGACGCAGGGTTGGCATTATAACTATCATCAATAATCGTTGCACCCTTTAATCCCTTTTTTATATTTAAACGGCCATATTCTGACGTTACTGTTTCTAATCCTACTTTAATTAAATCAATCGGGATTTCAAGGGAAAATGCAACAGCAGCAGCGGCAAGCGCGTTGGTGATATTATGTTGACCAAGCAACGGCAAGTGTATCATCTCCGTTTGCGCGCAGGCTACCGCCCGCGCTTCAGTGCTATTTGATAAATGCTTCTGGCCTCCATTATTTATGGTTAAATTAAATTGTGTGCACCCATTTGGCATTATTTCAATATCAGTTGCCATTACGTCTGCTGTATTGTTTTGACCAAAAGTAACAACACGATGATTGCCATTTAATTTTTTCCAATAGGCTGCAAACGAATCATCTGCATTAATCACCGCTATTCCTGTTGTTTCTAATGTTGCATAAATATCGCCTTTTTCTTTTGCAATATTGTCCACTGAACCAAAACCTTCGACATGCACAGCAGCAACCATCGTGATAACCGCAACCGTTGGTTTGGCAATTTCAGTTAATGCAACAATTTCACCTGGATGATTCGTACCCACTTCTAAAACCGCAAAATCGTGATCGGGTTTTAATTGTAATAATGTTAATGGCAAACCAATATCATTGTTAAAGCTTTTTTGACTTGCCAATACACTGCCTGCTTGCTTTAAAATATTTTCCAATAATGCGCGTGTGGTTGTTTTTCCGCAGCTGCCGGTAATAGCAACAACAGGGATATGCACTGAATCGCGATAATAACGCGCCAAATCCATTAATGCCGCACGTGTGTTTTTAACGTGAATTGTTGGAATGATCGTTGAAATATCACGATCAATAATGGCGACTGCTGCATTCTTTTTTGCAATATCCGCAATAAAATCATGCCCATCAAAAAATTCACCTTTGATTGCAAAAAAACAATCGCCTGATTTTATGCTGCGACTATCGATGGTCACATTTGAAAATTCAGCGTCATTGCCGTGCAATGTCGCGTTTAAGATTGTTGAAAGTTCGGATAGTTTCATAAAATTATTTTCCTGCTGACTCACACGCAGGCTTCCGCCGGCGTTTCTGTGCTATTCATTTAAAATTGTTGGCAAATGCAATAATAATTCACTCATCGGTATTGCAGTCACCGTATCAAAATAATATTTTTCTGTGCCGTTATACACTAAAAATAATTTCGCCTCAGGATAATCTTGTGCAAATGAAAGCAAACCTTTGGCATCATACCTATTCACACTGCTTGATCTTTTAATTTCAAACGCAAAAAAACCCTTTGGGCCATATAAAATAAAATCAACCTCAACACACCCTCGATCA